>Ga0126311_10000112_pt1 | contig 40567 bp, 30 predicted proteins | sample Plot61_FD_92539 | JGI IMG/M metagenome (GOLD analysis project Ga0126311, IMG submission 92539) | Serpentine soil microbial communities from UC McLaughlin Reserve, CA, USA - Plot61 | ecosystem: Environmental > Terrestrial > Soil > Grasslands | place: USA: UC McLaughlin Reserve, Lake County... | reverse complement strand
TCGCTTCGGATAATTCAAACTTCTTTCTTACTTCAAAGGTGCGCGCGAAGAGACCTTCCTTACCTTTCATCTTATTTGTTAGATCCAGCAATGCCTGAAACTGCCGCCAAGTGTCCAACCTGTTATCAAGAACGGGTTTGTATACCTTGTCGACAAGCTCTATTACAGCTGCGGCGTAGGCGTTAAACTGGTTAGCGCAATTGAAACCACCACACCTTATCGTGGACTTGTTTAACTCCTCGTCTGCAATGAATTCGGTGGCCAGGGTACCGAGATCGCTCGCGATGGAACGAACTTCCAGCAGGTTTTTTTGCGTCGTCTCTAAATCACGTACATGGTCGGCAGGAACGTAACTAGCAAGAGCAACGTTCACGTTCCGTGCTCGTACACACGTTGTATACGCATCAGCTTGTTCATCACGGAGTTCAGTTATCAAATCGGTGAGGGTCGATACTTGGTCTGGCAACTTACCAATAATTTCCGCGAACTTTGTATCGAGCTCCGTTTTGATTTCGCCGGCCTCGGTTTTCATCGTTCCTAATGCGACACAATCATCCCCGGTTGTACACGTGAAGTTCAGACGAGAATAGATCTTGTTTATATTGCCTGAGGTAGTCCCGGCAGCAGCAGCCTTGGCGGCGCCGGATTTCAATCTACCGATCGAACGCAAGGCAGGGGGCAACAAGATATCTATAAAGTCTGAAACGGCCGAGCTGACCAGTTCTGCCTGCGCCACTGAAATCTCGTACCGGTAAACAAACGGGTTCATATTTACGACACTGACCCGTCCCATGTTGCCCTCGAAATTGATCTTGCCCGTGGCTTGATCGACCGCAAACCGTCGCGCCTCGAGAACCAGCCCACGCTTTCGTTCGGTTTCTATCAATTTAACTAAGGCAGCAGAATCAAACGCCGCCGGTGGCTTATAAGGATTGCACTGGTCGATGCGAATCTGGTTTAGCGGTTCCTGGGCAACAGCGTTACTCGATATAAAGCAACTGAGAAACATCATCACTGCGAATGTCAGGGAGCGTCTGTTTTTCATGGTTTGACTCCGGATCTCGTTTGAAACGGTCTCGTTCAACGCTTAATGGCAAAATCCGGCAAAATATTTCGTTTCGGGGTTCGGTAAGCTTCGTACCTCAATCTGGCTCTTAACATCAGGACGTGAGAGACATCGATAGCATTGTCCTTCGCGCAGCGGACCGCGATAGTTCGCCGGCAGCCCGGCGCGAGGCGTTTGGCGAACTCGTGGTTCGCTTCCAGGACATGGCGTTCGCCTGTGCGTTTGCCGTGCTGGGCGACGTCTACCTCGCGCAGGACACGGCGCAGGAAGCTTTCGTTGTTGCCTGGCAGAAGCTCGCGCAGCTTCGTGAACCGGCGGCGTTTCCGGGTTGGTTCAAACGCATTGTGTTGACTCAGTGCAATCGATTGACGCGTAGCAAGCGGTTGCAGATTGTACCGCTCGAAGAAGAGGTGAACGCGTCGACGAACGATCTCGGACCACACGCTGCTGCTGAACGACACGATCTGCTTGCGAAGGTTCTGCATGCGATAAACGCGCTGCCGGAGAACGAGCGTCTGGTGACCACACTCTTTTACATCGATGGATACACGCAGGCTGACATTGGTGATTTTCTGGAAGTGCCGGTTTCGACAGTCAACAAGCGGCTCTATTCAGCACGACAACGGCTGAAGAGCAATGTCGAATTGTTTAAGCAACAGCGTCCGTCACGTAACACTAACTTTTCAAACGAGGTGAATACGAAGCTACGTCCCTTTCACGATCCGGATTGGACCACGGTGAGCGCGATCGCGTCGGCGCGAGTGCGGGACGATGCGCCGGCGCATGAACTTTGGCTGCGCGGTCGTCAGAAGTTTGACGAGTCGCGTTATTTTCGACGGCATTACGTAGTCGAGAACGCCGCGGACAAACAGATCATCGCTTATGGCGCGGTTGAGCAAACTGTCTACCTCCCGAAATACCGGCTGTTACTCGTGGCTGATCCGCAGTGGCTCAAGCGCGGCGCCGGAGACTTATTACTCGATCGACTCACGGAAGATCTGCGCGAAGCGCAAGCAGTTACAGTGTCGTGCCGGGAGTCTGCGTCTGAGACTGAGCTGGTGAGCGTGCTCGAGAGTCGCGGATTCATGGAGACTTCGCGCGTATTTGATTTGCGTCTCGATGTTACGACCGCAGATGTATCACTTCTTCCCGTGCTGGTGCGACGATTCGAAGAAGAGGGCATTTCGATTACGACGTTTGCGGAAGAGCGTGTGCGACATCCTCGTTGCTTTGAGAAGCTTTACGAACTCACGACACTTCTGAGTCACGACGATCCGGCGCGAAGTCTGTTTGCGCCGCCGGCTTACAACGCGCGTGAGGCTTTGATGTGGATGGAAATGCCATACGTGCTTCCGGAGGCGTATTTCATCGCGAAGCGCAACGATGAATACGTCGGAGTTTCGGATGTGAGTTTGTTTGAGGCGATGCCGAGCGGCCTAACTCAAGGGTTCACAGGCGTGAAGCCTGCCTATCGACGGCGCGGGCTAGCGACTGCATTGAAGCTGCACAGCATTGTTTACGCTCAATCACACGGCTACAAGATCATTCAATCGTTCAACAAACCGCAGCAGCTTGCGATTCGTGCGTTGAACGAGAAGCTCGGGTTTCAGCTTCTGTCTGAAAACCTGGTGCTCGAGAAGTGTCTGAGAGAGGTGGCCGCGGTTGATCCGCAAAGTTACGACGAGTTCACGGGCCGATATCGTGACGACAGTTGTACCGATCCCGAGATCGTGGTGCGCAATGAAGCGGGCCGGCTGACGATCGAGTGTGCCGGACAGAAAGTTGAATTATTCCCGAGGTCGGAAACTGATTACTTCGTTAAGCAGTTCTACGGTGAAGTTAGTTTTCATCGTGATGAGGAAGGGAACGTTGACTATCTTGATTTCGTGATGCGCGTTCCAAACTCAGAACCGCGCGATCCGCTGCACGCATTGAAGATTACCTAAAGGAGTGCTGATGCGATTCTTAACTTTGATCGTTCTCGTCACTGGCGTCGTCTCGATTGCTCATGCACAGACTGCCGAGCAGAAATTTAAGAACATCCAGATCTTCAAAACGCTTCCCGCCGCGCAGCTCGATCCAACGATGGCTTTCATCTCCGGCTCGCTCGGCGTCCGCTGTAACTACTGCCATGCGACCAACGGCTTCGATAAAGACGACAAGCAGGCCAAGCTGACTGCTCGTCGCATGATCCAGATGGTGTTTGACTTGAACAAAGGCAGCTTCAACGGTCAGGGCGCGGTTAGTTGTTACACCTGCCATCGTGGCAAACCCACACCCGTTTCAGTGCCCGCAGTGGGCCAGAACCTTTGGGCGCCTGCTTCACCGTCACCCACAACCGAAGCGCCGCCGTCAGTGAAACAGATCCTTGATCGATACGTGCAGGCAGTTGGTGGCGCAGAGGCGCTGACGAAGATCACGAGCCGCACCGCAAAAGGCTCGCGCATCGGTGCGGACGGCGTGCTCGTTCCCGAAGAGGTCCATCAAAAAGCGCCCGACAAACTGTTGACTGTGACGAGCTATCCAAACGTTGTCTTCAGCAATGGTTACAATGGCACGTTGGCCTGGGCACACAGTAGTCGCGAAGGCCCGACGCCGCTGCCCGATCAACTCCTCGCGCTACTGAAGCGGGATGCAGTCTTCTACAAAGAATTAAAAACTCAGGACCTTTACTCTAACCTCACGTTCCTTGGTAAAGCCTCAGTACGTGAGATGGATGCCTACGTGATCCAGGCAACACCTGTTAATGGTCCAATTGAAAAACTTTTCTTCGACGTGCGCACGGGTGTGCTCGTCCGCCGCTACACCGAGTCAGACACACCTCTAGGCAAGCTGCCGTTGCAAATCGACTATGAAGACTATCGAGAGGTTGACGGAATCAAGCAGCCGTTTCTCATCCACTGGTCACTGCCCGGTCGAGTCTGGGGCCGCAAGATCGACGAGATCAAGCAGAACGTCCCACTCGATGACGCGAAGTTCAACCCGATTCTGTCGCGACCGTAGTTCACACTTAAATGCGCTTACGAATCCAGGCGCCTAACTCCCCCTCCATTAGGGAGCCTTCAGCGAGACGTTGGAAGGTGAGGAACTTTTCATCCTGGGTAGCTTCAAGATTAGCGCCATTCAATAAGAGGAATGTGCGGGCTGCTATGAGGGACATGCGCTTATTACCATCAACAAACGGATGATCCCGAGCGAGTCCATAAGCGTATGCTGCTGCGAGAGCTGCTAAGTCTGGAGGTGGCTCGCCATAGGCAAAAAGATTTTGCGGTCGTGCTAAGGCAGACGAAAGTAATCCCTCATCTCTCAGTCCTTCACCTCCGCCATGTTCAGCGATTTGCCGGTGATGGATGGCTATAATCGTTTCTTCCAGAAGCCAGATAATCTTCGACATGAGATTTACTTCGCTAGCTTCCGCAACGCATCACGATCCTCGCGCATCACTCGTTCAGCAGTCTCAACTTGTTTGGCGAATTCGGGATTATAGGCTGTCAGTTCTATTCCGTTTTTCGTTTCGATCACATAAAGGCTGTCTCCCCTCTTGACGCGCAAGCGTTCAAGGATCTCTTTTGGGAGGATCACGCCAACAGAATTGCCAACGGTTGTAACCTTCAGAACACTCATCAATACCTCCTACCAAATTGCCCCGCGCATTATAACGCATGTTATAACTGCTCCCGAGTAAAGTTCCAGACATACCGAATCCGTTTGTCACAAGAATCGTTTGTAAGGTGTTCTGTTAGTGAGCAATACTTCCAACACACAACCGGAGAAAAGGTATGACCAGCCTATCTCAGGACGTGCGCTATAGCCTGCGCATGCTGCTGAAGCACAAGGGGTTTACCGTCGTGGCGGTGCTGACGCTCGCACTCGGCATCGGCATCAACACAGCGATGTTCAGTGTGCTGAACACATTTCTGTTTCGCTCGCTCCCATACCCGCAGTCCGAACGATTGATCCGGGTATTTCGAACCTCGCCGCACTCGCAAAGCTGGCCGCACTCGGCGGGCAATTTCTTTGACCAGCACGACAAAAACACTGTGTTTGAGAAGATGGCGGCTTACAACTTCACGAGCCGTAACCTCACCGAACAAGGGCAAACAGCGGAACGTCTGCTCAGCCTCGCCGCGACGGCCGACTTCTTTCCGATGTTGGGCGTACCGCCGCCGCGTGGCCGTGTGTTCAAACCCGAAGAATTCGAGCCCGGCGCTGACAACGTTATCGTGCTGACCGATCGTTTTTGGACGCGCCGTTTCGGAAGCGACCCAAACGTTGTTGGAAGAAAGATCCAGCTCGACGGAAAGAGCGTCGAGATAGTAGGCGTGATGCCTCCCGGATTCGAACACCCAATCCTTTGGGGACCGATCGATATCTGGCAGCCATTGACGTTTACTCCGGAAAGGAAAACGAATCGAGGCACCAACTATCTCTCTTCGTTTGGCCTGCTCAAACCCGGCGTCACGATGCAGCAGGCAGAGCAGAGCATGGTTGCGCTCGCCGCTAACCTCGGCAAGCAGAACTCATCGAACGAAGGCGAGAGCCTGCGACTCGAACCGCTACGACGATCTATGTCTGACGACATCGGACGGACCGTCATGTGGTTCACGTTAGGACTCGCAGGTTTTGTGTTGCTGATCGCGTGCGCAAATCTCGCGAATCTTCAGCTCGTTCGCACGGCGGCACGGTCACGCGAACTCGCTGTTCGCGCCGCGCTCGGCGCCGGTCGCTGGCGACTGCTGCGACATTCGTTTACCGAGAGCATTCTTGTCGCCTTAATCGGTGGAGTGATCAGTCTGGTTATAGCTCTTCTCGCTGTTCGCTTCATCAGTAATCGTCTCTTCACGGATTTGCCCGGCGCGAGTGTGCAACTCGATTACCGTGTGTTCGGCTTTGCTCTCTTGTGCTCACTCGTGACTGGCGTGTTATTCGGGACAGTGCCTGCGTGGTTCGCATCGCGTGCCGATGTGAACCTGGCGTTGCGAGAGAACTCGCGCGGATCCACTGCGGGACGATCGCAGCACCGCTTGCGACACATGCTCATTGTCGGTGAAGTCGCGTTTGCAATGGTGTTGCTCGCCGCCGCGGGATTGTTTTTGCGGGGCTTGCAGCGCTTCATCAATGCAGATCCGGGTTGGCGTGTTGATGGACTCGTGACTGCGCAGATGATTCTTCGCGGAGAGAAGTACAACGACGATAAGCAACGCGTTGCGTTCCTGGGTGAACTGGAGAATCGTCTGCGCACGTTGCCGGGTGTGCAGCAAGTTGCGATTGGCGGGTCGCATCCGGTGTTTGGTTACAACAGTAGTAGTTCGTTCACGATTGAGGGTAGACCAGAGCCGCCGCCGGAGAAACTTCCGGAAATGTTTTTTGAACCCGTAAGTGACGGATATTTCGAGGCGCTCGGTGCGCGTTTGCAACAGGGGCGCAGCTTTAACGCGGCGGATACGGCAGATCATCCGAAAGTCGTGATCATCAACGAAACAACTGCGCACAACTTTTGGCCCAACGAGAGTCCGGTCGGACGCCGCATAGGTACGGGCGGTAAGAACAAAGAGTTTTACGAAGTCGTCGGCGTTGTTAATGACCTCGCTTTTCCTGGCGACCTGGGAGAACCGTACACGCGCTACGAAGCGTTTGTGCCGACCGCTCAGGCAGCGCCCGCTTATCTGATAATCGCACTGCGCACTTCATCGACTGCTGACGCGCTCGCTAACAGTCTGCGCAGCTCGATCGCCGGATTGGATCCTGATCTTCCTGTTTACCGGATCCGCACCGCGCGAGCAGCAGTGGACCAGGGGCTCGGCAGTATCTCGTTGCTCGGAAGTTTGCTGGGCGCGTTTGCGGCTGTTGGTCTAATCCTGGCAGCGATTGGGATCTACGGCGTCGTCTCCTACACGGTCGTGCAGCGCACTGGCGAACTCGGCATTCGCATGGCGCTCGGTGCACAGGCTCGCGACGTTCTGTGGCTGGTGTTGGGTAAAGGCGCGGTGCTGGTGTTGATTGGAACGTTCTTGGGTGGCCTTGGTGCGTACGGCGTGTCGCGACTACTAGTCTCGCTCATCCCATCGTTGCCGACACGCGACCCGCTGATTCTCGCAGTAACAGCGATCACTCTCGTTGCGATTGCGTTGATCGCCTGTTACATTCCCGCGCGTCGCGCCACGCGAGTCGATCCACTCGTGGCGCTGCGCTCGGAGTAATTACGCAGCCATACGCAATTCACGACCGGAGTTGATCTCGAAAACTGTATTCAGACGGGTGATTTCGAATACTCGCGACAGGCGCTCACTCATATTCATTAGCTTGAAATGAATTCCGTTGGCGAGGGTCTGTTCGCGCAGTTGTAACAACACGCCAAGCCCATGCGCATCGATCACCGTTACGTTGGAAAAATCGAGAATGATGTCGCCGGCATACGATAACCGCACGGCGCTGCTCAGACTCTCCGTGTCACCATTGATAATCTGTCCTTCCAGGGAGAGAATCTCGACCGCGTTCAATTTTTTGGCGTGTACCTTCAACATGATGCCCCCTAATTCTCAGTCAGTTACAGTATTTCCACTGTGTAGACGTTTAAGTTCCATTTTTGTTAACTGCACTTAGTGAGATAACACCGCCGAGGGACGTTTTGTTCAATGAAAATCACTTATTTCTTAATGTTGTGGCTGTTGGTTCCACAGGCGACCGGCCAGCAGCAAGTTGTTGAAGTCCCTTTTGACTTTGTCCGGAATGAGATCATTGTGCAGGTCAAAGTCAACGGCAAAGGTCCTTTCAACATGATGCTGGATACCGGCACTGACCCGTCCGCAATTGATCTTGCGACAGCAAAGGAATTGGGTCTGAAACTCAGCCCTGCGGGAGGACCGGTAAGCGGAGGCGGAACAGACAAGAACCTCGCGTATGAAACCAAATTGCCACTCGTTGAAACCGGCGGCCTCACTGTGAAAAATCTTTCGGCAGTGGCGATTGACTTGTCGAAAGTGGGCGAGCGTTTAGGTAAGCCTCTACATGGAGTACTCGGACATAGTCTGCTGAACGGCCGCGTCGTTCAGATCGATTATGCGAATCACGTCGTGCGCTTTTACTCACAATCTCCGTTCACTAAAGCGGACCGGCAGGTGAACACAGCGAAACGGACGGTGCTGCGCTTTCGGTATAACGATAACGTCCTGATCGATGATGTATTCGTGAATGGAAAGAAGATGGTAGGCAATCTAGATACGGGCTCGAGCGGACGTTTCGATCTAACTCCAGCCGCCGTTTCTTTCTTAGGACTGGAAGAGGAAGTGAACCGGGCGCGCGTCACTACGTCGGTTGGTTACAACAACGTTTCTGAAAACAGGGAAGGGAAAGTCAGTAATGTAACTGTCGGCGGAATCTCTGTTGATGAACCATCAGTAACTTTCTTCGGCAAAGGCACCGGACGCGATAAGAGGCCCTGGGAGCTGAACATCGGCAACGTGTTTCTTAAAGACTTTGTAGTGACGATCGATTACAGAAGCAAGTTAGTCACGCTCGAAAAATATTAATCTAACGACGAATGCATTTATTGTTGACTTCAAGTAACGGCGGTGGTATATGTGCCGCGTTCAAAAAAACTCCCTTTAAGGTTTGGCTACTCGCAACACCTAACCTTTAACAAACACGGCTAACCAGTTCCACTTCACGCGAACCTGCCCAGAAGAATCTCAGCGCGATCGTCGCGATGGGAATTAACCGCCCAGTACGTCTGCTCCATAGTTGATCAGCCAATGATCGACCGTCCTGAATAGGCCTCCCCGGTCGACCTGAAGGGAGAGAGGCCTATGTCTACATCACAAATAGACGTTAAAAGAGTTTCCCCGCTCGACTTGCTCGAGCCCGCGCCAACCGATCTAGTCCAAATCAAACCTTTAGCCCCAAAGCAGTACTGGGTGGCTTCCAAATACAATCTTAGAACCACAAGTGAGGACGGCAGTTACGTACTGTGGAACAGTTACACCGGCGCCATGTGCGTCTTTAAGCCGCAGCAACGGGAAGGTGTTCAAGCTTTGTTGAAACAGGGCTACACGGGCGAGCCGAAAGGGGTGGTCAAGTATCTCACGGACAATGGCTTTATGGTGCCAAAAGGAACCAACGAGTATCGCAACGTCCAACTCGCCTTCGGTCAACAGCACTATCGCCAGGACGTCCTCGAACTGATCCTGCTCGCCTCCGAAGACTGTAACTTCCGTTGCAACTACTGCTATGAGGATTTCTTACGAGGAACGATGCTGCCTTCTGTACGTGAAGGCGTAAAGAATTTGGTTGAAAAGAGAGCACCTCACTTGCGGCAGTTGACGGTCGGATGGTTCGGCGGTGAGCCGCTTTACGGCTTCCAGGCGATGGAAGATCTGGGCCCGTTCTTTATCGAGATGGCCGAAAAATATTCGCTTGGCTTTCTCAGTCATATTACAACCAATGGGTATCTGTTGACGCCGGACGTTGCCGAAAAGCTGTTGGCGTGGAGAGTAAATGACTATCAGATCACGCTCGACGGGCTTCGCGAGCAACATGACAAAAAGAGACCTGCCAGAGATGGTGGCGGCACTTTCGACACGATTATCTCCAATCTAATGGAGCTCAAGAAGAGACCGGAAAAGTTCCACGTTCGCATCCGAGTGAACTACGACCGCGAAAACTATCCGTACCTCGAAGAACTCTTGTTGCTTTTGGAAAAGGAGTTTGGTGGTGATGACCGCTTTGTTGTGGCCTTTCATGGCATTGGCAGATGGGGCGGAGCGAACGACAAAGACATTGAAGTCTGTGGCGCCGATGAAGTGAGGACAGTGAAAGAACGACTACGCCAATCAGCCAAAGAAAAGGGCTTCCAGCCAGCGGGAACTTTGCGCGACATGAATAGCGTGGGCAAAAACGTTTGCTATGCAGCTCGGCCATACAATTTCATCGTGGGCGCCGACGGCAAGCTGATGAAGTGCACCATCGCACTCGATAAAGAGGACCACAACATCGTCGGCCAGCTAATGCCTAATGGCGACATGGTCCTCAACGCCGACAACTATGCGCTTTGGGTTGAGCCGGCGTTTCAGAACGATACCGGCTGTCAGAAGTGCGCCATCTTGCCGACCTGTCAGGGAATCTCATGCCCGCTGATCCGTATCGAGCAACACAAGAGTCCCTGTGCAGCCACACCTAAAAAGAACGTTCGCAATGAACTCTTGTTGGCCATGGAGACCGGCCAGGTTAACTCGCAGGAAGTCCTGGTCAACTTTGATTGAGGATCACAGATGGCACGGATAACTCATACGGATTGATACGGAAGCAATACCATGGTTATGAGTGCAGAGCTAATTCGAGGGCCCTTTGACGAGGTTGCGGAAGATAAACTTTTGTACTACTTCCGCGCCCTGCTCAAAGACCCCGAAAGAGACGTCTCGACGAAGGTTGAACCATTCGTTCAGTTTCGTGAATGGCTCGACCAGTTGACTGATGAGGTAATCCTCAGATCTCTTCAGCGACATTACAATCCGACCTATATGAACCTCCTCTCCGTGTTTGGAGAAGAACTCACAAATGAGGAGGTTCATTCGCTCGCTATCAAGGGCATCAAAACGAAGCTCTGGAATGAAATCGAATACGCCTTTTATCTGTCGCAACTGTTAGAGCTGGCGAAGTCTGGCTGGAGAGGACCACAATTTGCGACCGATCAAAGTCTGCTGCGGCTCAAGGGCTGGGACCTGGGACTGATCCGCTCACTATTAAGCCGTGGAAGAGGTTTGATAATCTGTAGTTTCCGCCTGGGCGCCATTCGCGACGTTCCCACCGACCTCGCGTTGCTGGGGTTTCCCATCTCTCAGATCGTTAATCAGCCCGTCTACGAAGTGATGCAATTGGCCTTCAACTTATTGGGACCCTGCCCCTGGGAAACACCTCCCGTCCCCGAATCGACTCCGCGAGTTGAAAACATCAGGCTCCTCAAGAACCTCTGCGTGGAAGATCCCCGTTGCACAGTTGAATTTGTGGACGCATTGAAGCGGAACGAAATGATTGTGTTCTGCATCGAGGGTAATAGCGGAACGGATGGTCCATGGGGTGATACATCCAAGAGCACGATCGACTTTCTGGGCCTGCGCATCTCCGTGAAGAATGGAGCGGCCCGGTTGGCGGCGGCGCTGAGAACGCCAATTCTTCCCGTTATAGTGCTGAGAGACGGCACCGCGAGCGGGCAGATTGTTTTCGGTGAACCCATCATTCCTCCCGCGGGACTTAAACCTTCTGAAAGCGAAAAGATTGCCCAGACGACGATGCAATCGCTTTATGCGTGGATGGAGTCGTACGTCCATCTTGATCCCAAACAATGGGAAGGCTGGTCAGCGCTGCACCGGTGGCGATTGTGCGATGACGTCGATGCGAGCAGGCGCGAGTTGAGTAACGCGGATGCAAAAACGATTGCCAGGCTGCTGCGCGATGGCAGGAGCTTCAGCGTGAATCGACGCCGCGTGGCGCAACTGCCGATCAAAGACGGTGTGATGTGGATCAACCTTAAAACGCTCAAGGGATTTCAGAATCCAAAGTGGGCCGGGCAAGAGAATGTGCTGGCGACCCTTTCGTCGCCACGCGGGCTTGACCTGGCTTGGATCAAAAGAAGCAACAGCGATCCCGCTTGGGAAGAAAAGATTTATTTACTTTTGGCTTACTTGCAGCAGTCAGATCTGATTGCCGCGCGCTGAACCTCGCAACAATGGATGCTGAGGAGTAAGACAGCGTCCACTTCCGCATGAACCGCTTTGTTTGGCCAACCATACAAAGCGCAATCTTCAACCCCGGGCACTCGCGCATCCAGGGGCTTCTCGAGTGCTCACTATCCCTCATAGGAGGTTGCTATGACTGAAAAAGAACTAAGCCAATTCGGGCTACTGGACGAGTTCTCAATTACGGAGCTCGAACAACGACTCGAATTTGAAGCATGGTGCAATGTAGCCTGCGATTCAAATTGCTCATGCAACCCTGACACGCTCTGCCCGTGCATCTCTGAAAGCTAGGATGGCGGGGCAGGCTTCCCGGTGAATCTCTCTTTGCGGTTCGCCGGAAGTGGATTCATCGGGAAGCATGAACCTTCAAGCTCTGAAAGGACAAACAGGAAGAGAGAGGTTATTCGCATGGTCTACTCGTTCAATCAATCGCTTTCTGTCTACCCGCTCGATGCGGCCTCAGATCAGGCAATGGTGCTTTGCGAAGTTCCGGCGCAAAAAGGTTCGACGGTAAGGTTTGCCATGCCCGCCGCCTTGCTGGAGCTGCTAAAAATGTTTGACGGGCGAAGAGACGTGGCCGAGGCCTTTGCAGCTTACGATAAGCTCAATCCGGGAAAATATTCGTTGCCGAAGCTAGAGCACCTGGTTCAAAATTTTCTCCTTCCCAAAAGTCTTCTGGTTGATCTCAGCGCTCCCGCCGCTCTAACGGAAATCAGTGCGAAGCGTGCTTCCTACCTTTTTGCGAAGGTGCGTCTGGTTCCCCAGCACATCGTCTATCCAGTAGCGAAGTTATTCGGTTGGGCATTCGACAAACGGATGCTGATAAGCTGGCTGGCGATCTTCGTCCTGACGCACTTGATCTTTTATCTGTGGCTCTTACCCAATCATCGTTCGCACGCCGGCGATTTCGACAGTGCAACAGTTTCGATCGTGATGCTCCTCAGTTTACTGGGGGCCTTCATTCATGAAACGGGCCACGCCTCGGCACTTGTCGCGTATGGTTGCAAACAGACCGAGATTGGCTTCGGCATATACCTTTACTACCCGGTTCTTTACACGGACGTCTCCGAAGCATGGAAGTTGTCGCGCCACCAGAGAGCGACGATCGATATGGCCGGTGTTTATTTTCAATCAGTTTTTCAACTCCTGCTGCTCGGTCTTTTCTTCATCAAGGGGTCGCTGATTCCGATCTACTTCTTTCTTTTTACTGACCTGATCATGTTTCGCACAATGAACCCTTTTCTGAGGATGGACGGCTACTGGCTTGTGGCTGATCTTTTCGGCATCTATAACCTGAGACAACAATCGACGAAAGTCATCCAGCATTACTTTCTTAAGTTGTTTGGCGTGAACCGTGCGGATCGCACGCCGTTACACACTCTCAAGCCGCGAGCACGAGTAGCCCTCGCGGTTTATTCCGTACTTTCCACGGTTTTCTTCTTCTATATATGCGCGATCATGATTAGGTACTCGCTTCTTTACATGGTTCCGATGTATCCAGGACGGCTCATGGCCCTTTTGCAAGTGGTCCTACACTGGCCGCTCGACGTGATCAAGCTCTTCAGTCTGTTATTCGAAGTTCTCATGCGTACGGCAGTGCTCGTTGGACTGTCGCTATTCGTTTATAGACTGTTGCAAACCGCCTGGGGCGTGCTCAAGTTTCTGGTCCAAACGTTGTGGCAGAAGTTCAGGAAGGTATTGACGGTGGATGATCCGGGTGTTGGTCCCGTGTCATCCTCTCGCGGTTAGTGGGGTGTCACATGAGGCGTCACACTCTGACTGTTTCCAAAATAGAGTCACGGACTCGGTGCAAAGTCGGATAGGGTTCAATGTTTACGACAACTCCCACAACGATTGTCGACGTTCTGCGGCAGCATGCTGAACTGACGCCGCACAAACGTGCCTTCCTATTCCTCGACAAGGGCGAGCGCGAAGGTGCGTCTTTCACTTTTGCACAACTCGATTGTAGAGCGAGGGCCATCGGCCGCCGTCTTGCAACTCTTGGCGCCAGAGGCAAACAAGTGCTGCTGCCCAATCCGCCAGGGTTGGAGTTTGTCGCGAACTTTTTCGGCTGTTTGTACGCCGGTGCTGTGGCCGTTCCCGCCTGTGCGTCTCTTCTTTCTGCACGCAAACACGATCGTCTTCGATCGATCGTGGAAGACGCTGAAGTGGAATTCATCCTGGTAGCGTCCACCGAGCCGTTAACTTCCATCGCCGGCGAAGAGTGGGCTTCGCGGGTAACTCTGTTGGCTTCGGACGAAGTGCCGGAAACCGAAGCAACGGAATGGTCACCAACAAACTGCGGGCCTGATGACGTCGCGTACATTCAGTACAGTTCCGGCTCCACATCCACTCCGAAAGGAGTCGTGATCTCGCACCGCAATGTGATGTGCAATCAGCGGATGCTCCAGCAAGCTATCGGGACCAGCGAAGACGGCGTAATCGTTTCGTGGTTACCACACTTTCACGACATGGGTCTCGTCGGCGTTATCCAGCGCGCTGTCTATGTTGGGATGTCTGGTGTACTGATGGCGCCGATCGAGTTTATACGCCGACCAGTTCAATGGCTCCACGCCATTTCGAGATATCGAGCATCGATTAGTATCGCGCCGAATTTTGCCTACGACCTTTGCGTCGAGCGAGTAAAAGACGAAGCAACCGGAGAGCTTGACTTGAGTTGTTGGCAGGTGGCTTTCAACGGCTCCGAACCGGTCAAAGCTGAGACGATGAAAAGGTTCGCAGAAAAATTTGGCAGAACGGGATTTCGCGCGGAGAGTTTTTACCCGTGCTATGGACTGGCAGAGGCGACCGTTTTCGTCTCGAGCCGTGCGCCGTCTGAGCCGGTTGTATCACAGCGCCAGGTCGTCAGTTGTGGTCCAACCTGCGCGAGTGAGCGCGTGCTGATTGTTGACCCAAAAACTCGCTGGCGCCGTTCCGAAGGAGTCGAAGGTGAGATATGGGTGGCCGGACCACACGTCGCGCAGGGTTATTGGAAACGTCCCGATGAAACGCGCGAAGTATTCAAAGCGTTTTTAAGCGACAACGGCGACGGCCCATTTCTCAGAACGGGAGACCTTGGCTTTCTCCTCGATGGACAACTATACGTGACCGGGCGTTTGAAGGAGCTGATCATCCTCCATGGCAAGAACCATTATCCGCAGGACATCGAAACGACAGTGGCGACGAGCCATCCCCTACTGCGTCGTGACTGCGGTGCAGCCTTCTCTGTCGACGTGACCGGGCGGGAAGAGCTGGTGGTGCTCCACGAGGTGAAAAGGCAAACGCCGCCTGAGAAGAGCTTCGAAATCAAATGCGCAATCCGGCAGGCGCTGGCTGAAGATCGAGCCATAAAACCGTACTCAGTCGTGTTACTTAAACCCAACACGATTCCCAAAACGTCGAGCGGCAAAATCATGCGTTCAGCTTGCCGGGCAGATTTCCTGCGCAACAATTTAACCGAAAGCGTTTTTGCTTGACGTAGCGCGACCATAAAAACATAGGACACTCCAATGATAGAAATGACGGTAGTGCAACAAGTAGAACAGACCGAAGTTCTTGCCTGGCTGAAACTGAAGTTTGCTACCTGGCTGGAAGTGCCGGCGGAGGAACTCGATCCCAGGCGACCGATTTCGAGTTACGGGTTGGACTCAATTAGTGCTGTAACTCTTTCCGTCGAGCTCGAGGAAGAATTGGATATGGAGTTGGATACCGCAGTGTTGTGGGATCGCCCGACTCTGGAGAGTCTGTCCGAGCACCTCACGGAAAGTTTGAACAAAAATAGGAAACAATTGCCATGAGTACGCTTGAATCAACGATCAGCCATGATGTTCGAGTCGCTTCAACCTGGCGGCTTGCAGCGACGTGGATTGGCGCAGCAGTCATCGCCGTTCCGCTGGGAGTGTTGGTGCACGAGCTTGGTCACTTTTTGGCTTACTCGGCCTTTGGCTTTCAGGGCGTTGCGCTCCACTACAGTTCCGCGACCCATTCTGTCGAGAGAACGTTCTGGCAATTAGTCTTTAGCGGAAAAGTCGGGGCTGCCGCTGCACTGTTACCGCTGTGGAAAGTGGGTGTGAGCACTGCTGCGGGAATAGTTTTCACTTACCTCGTGACGATTGCTTGTTGCATTTTCGCAGCGAGGAAAAGTCCGCACCCTCTGGTGATCGCATTAGGCGTGTTCGCCCCAGTGCGGTTCCTTTCAGGCCTGCCAACCATAACGGCGATACTTTCAGGTAAACGCGCCGGTACTGGTACAGACGAAGCGCATCTGGCGGCCTTGACAGGGATCCCCCTGCTCCTGCTGAGCTTTACGGGGTTGCTGGTTCTTGTGCTGGCCTGGATCTGGTTGGTCCGAAGAATTCCGAAAGACCATCGCTGGGTTTCTTATGGAAGCCTGCTATCGGGATTAGCACTCGGAATCTTTCTTTACTTCTTTCTTCTCGGTCCCCGGTTGCTCCCATAAGTTGAGATTGCAAAAGGAGCGAAGTTGGCAGTCTTAGTTGAACAACAACTACTCAAAGGCGCCGCATTCTTAAATAACGAGTGCGCGGTCGATGAGACGTTCACTCCTGAAGACTTCACTGAAGAGCACCGGATGATTGCCGAGACTACACGCCAGTTTGTCGATAACGAAGTTGCGCCTCGCACTGTGCAACTCGAACAGCATGACTGGCAACTGGCACGCGATCTTGTCAGGCAGGCCGGCGATCTCGGACTAATCGGCGCCAACATTTCCGCGGAATACAGCGGACTCGGACTGGACCACATCAGTGGTGCTCTGATTGCAGAGAACTTAGGCCGATCCCTATCATTTGCGACGACGCTGCTTGCGCAGACCGGAATCGGGTTGTGGCCCATTATTCACTTTGGCACTAACGCGGCGAAACTAAATTATCTGCCGCGGATCGCGTTGGGTGAATTGATCACAGCTTACGCACTGACGGAAGCGACGGCAGGCTCAGATGCACTCGCAGCGCGAACAACTGCGCGGCTAAGCGAGGACGGCACACACTACATTCTGAACGGCGAGAAGGTCTTCGTCACGAACGGAGGCCTGGCGGGCATCTTCATCGTCTTTGCCAAAGTTGATGGCAAGTTAACGGCCTTCGTCGTCGAAGCGCAGGAAGGCGTTACCCCCGGCGTTGAGGAACGCAAGATGGGCATCAGGGGTTCGAGCACAACCTCGCTGGTGCTCACCGACGCGAAGGCGCCGCGCGAGAACCTGCTCGGCGAAGTCGGCATGGGCCAGCAGATCGCCTTCGGCATTTTGAACCTCGGACGCTGCAAGCTGGGCGCGATGTGCGTGGGCGCCATGAAGTTGATGGTCCAGCAAGTAACGCGCTACGCATATCAGAGAAAACAATTCGGCAGAGCCATCTCCTCGTTTGGCGCCATTAGAGCGAAGTTGGCCGAAATGACGATTCGCACGTGGGTGGGCGAGTCAATGGTCTATCGAACTTTCGGGCTGATCGAAACCGGCATTCGTGCGAGTGACTCGACCGACGGGGCGGCGTGGATCCGCGTGATGGAAGAGTATGCGGCCGAGTGTTCGATCGTAAAAGTCGCGGTGACGGACTACTGCAATTACGTGGCTGACGAGATGGTCCAGATCTACGGCGGCTATGGTTATCTAGCGGATTATCCCGCCGAGCGCGCCTATCGCGATTCGCGCCTGATGCGGATAGGCGAAGGCACTAACGAGATCAACCGGTTGCTGATTTCAACGCGACTAATTAAGTCTGCGACTCGCGAATGCCCGCCTTTCGCTGAAGATGCCGGACCGCTCAGCTATGAAGGCATACTGTTGCAGAAGGCAAAATCGGCGGCGCTGACCAGCCTGAGACTAGCGGCGCAAATGAATAAACTCGCATTGTCGGAACAGCAGGCGATCATGATGGCAACCGCAGACATCATCATCGATACCTACGCGATGGAGAGCGCTATCCTGCGCACGCAAAAAGCCGGCGCGCCGTCGTCATACATAGACATGACTCACGTATTCGGCGCCGACGCAATCCAACGGATCGAAGCAACCCTGAAGAACATAATTTCAGCAATAGACGGACGCGGTCCGCTTGCAGCGCGCCAGCGCATCGCCAGGGCTATTCAGTTCTGAGGGAGAAACTCATGTCGAAATCTCTCTACATAATCAACCCTCGCAACGATTTCCCGAGTTTCTACACGCTCGACGCGCTGGCATGTCAGGGTCTTCAAATACAACATTATGGAGATCTCGCCATCACTACGATCGCCGGGTTAGTGCCGCCGGAGTTTTCCGTATCGTTATGTGAAGAATCAGTTTCGCCCGTGGACCTTGATACGCCCTGTGACTTCATCCTGATTACAGGCAAGGCGGGTCAGAACTACCGAATGTTGCGTCTGGCGCGTCAATTTCGTAAGCGCGGCAAAGTCGTAATCCTGGGCGGACCGTTCGTGAGTTTGAATCCTGAGTTTTTGCGGCCCTACTGTGACGTCCTTGTTCGTGGCGAGTTAGAGAATGTGGCCCAGGAACTCTTTTCCGACCTCAGTTGTTCGACATGGAAGGACGAGTACTTCGGCGATAAACCGGACTTGGCAAACACCATGGTTCCTCGTTGGGACCTTTATCCGAACGACAGAACGATAATGGCAGCGGTCCAAACTTCGCGCGGCTGCCCATTCCAATGCGAGTTTTGCGATGTGATAGTTTTCCTGGGGAGGAAACAACGTCACAAGCCCATCTCTTTAATTCATCGTGAACTGGATTGTGTTTACAAACACGGTTACCGGCATGTTTTCCTGGCTGACGACAATCTGACGGTTTATCGAAAGCATGCGAAGGAATTAGCCGTCGCAATTCGCGAGTGGAACGAGCACCGGTCCGCGGGCAAGGTGAAGTTCAGCACGCAGATGTCTATCGACTCAGCCAGAGACGATGAACTGCTGGAGCTATGGTCTCGCGCCGGGCTGACGCATAGTTTTGTCGGCATCGAAACGCCAAACGAAGACAGTCTTCTTGAAACTAAGAAGAAGCAGAACGTGGGCGTCGACCTCGTTGCGCAGATCGAAAAGATGTATGCCCACGGCATCGGTGTTCTGGCGGGAATGATCGTCGGTTTTGATTCCGATGGCCTCGACATTTTCGAACGTCAATATGAGTTTGCGATGGCTGCTTCACTTCCGATCCTTTCTCTCAACGCGCTCGTTGCGTCTCCTGGAACGCCACTCTTCGAGCGTCTCAAAAAGCAGGGCCGGCTACAGTTGGACTCAGGGACTAAATATATCCTGGGTCGAACGAATTTTGTTTTGGCGCAAATGTCGAGCGAGGAGCTCGAAATCGGATTCAAGTGGTTGGTAAATAAACTTTACGAACCCAAAGCATTTGAGCACCGGCTGTTGCATTTTATTGACAAGCTGGAGCCGGTGCCTGGAGTGGATACTTCGACCTCTGATTTGCAGCCACGCGTCGACGCTCTCATTCTGGCCGGCATTCGCGAGTTGGGAATCGCTGAAGCCGCAATGATCGAGAAGGTCTGTTCACGAATCGAGAACAATCCGCGCGCTTCACACGTCACGATGGAGTGGCTACGCCTTTACCAACAGGTTCGCTTCATGTACAAGCAGGGCGGGGTCTGGGATCCTGAAGTTGCGAACGCCGAGCTGCCATTTCAAAACTCCCGCATGCCGGCAGTCCTCGCGTCCTAATGCCGAAATCCCACCCACGGCAGCGGCTAACACTCTCAAGGTCCATCCAGTTTTGGACCAGCGTAAATGACTGCGAGCTCAGCGAGCGATGTTGTCTTGTCTTCACCAAAGCCGGAAAGCGAGACAAGCTTCAGGTATTTCGTCGTAATAGTCCTGCTTAACTGAATTCTTTGCGGCGCGAAAGTCGACCCCAGATACACGCGTTGCACGTCGTTCCAAATCGAACCATCGTCACTCACGCTGATAACGCACTCCTTGATCTCGCCTTCGTGCTCGCGATGATTTTGGCGTGCCATCAACACCACACCCGCTATCGCAACAGGTGAGCGAAAAGTTATTGTGAGTTCCGACTGCTCGCGCATGGGCGCATTCTGATCGCCGCTCGAGACAAATGTGTTCGGGTCGCCATCAATCGCTGCGCCCGCCGGAGCGCCGTCGAGCCTTGCGCTTGCGCCGAGCTTACTCATGATGCGCGTGTCGAAAAGCAGGCTTCGCATCTCACCGGGCGTAACCGGAACGTTGGGCTGAAAACAATCGGTCGACATGTAATCGAGCAGTGAATAGCGTAGATGCCGTGCGACCAGGTTTGCATCATTCTCCTTGTTTAAGTCGATCGCCGAGACGAGCAGTTTTCCGTCTGTTCCTACGGCACATTCAAAGATCACGCCTAACTTGTAATTACGATTCCAGTCGTCGATGGCCCACACTAACGGCTGCAACTTGATTGGCAATTGATCGAGATTGATGGCGCGCACATTCGTGAGCAATGGACCCCAGCGCCAATCGAAATATGGTCTCGATGGAAAGTCGAGACCTACAGCATCAACTGCCAGTCCAAGCATGCGACCCCAGGCCGGGTAAATTTGCCGGTTCCAAAACACTGGCACCCGATCGAGCGGCGGACTGCTCCAATCGAGATCTACAGGTTGAGGCAGAAACAAAACCCTGCCACCCTTCGCGAGTTTTTTCTCAGCTTCATCCCACGAACGCGTGATAAAGATGTCGCGCACACGCGAGAGTGGACACTCCGCACTGCCTTTAAATTCAGCCGGCACCATCTCGGGAAAGACAAAGAAACTCCAATGGTTTTCAAAGTAAGTTGTACCTTTGATCGCATCGGGACCGGGATGAATTTTCCCCGTGAGGGAATCGAACAACTCCGCCGGTCCCACGATCACAGTCAATGTATGCTCACCGGGCTCGGTAAACTTAGTCAGATCAACTGAAATTCGCCCGACGGAAATGTTTTTGCCAATTGGATAATTGTGCGCGGGCCATTGGCCCTTAGGCCTCGGAGAGTCGTCGATGCGCCATGCGACCATCGTGTTTTCCAGCGGTGCGGCGCCAAAGTGGGCCAGCTCAACCTCCGCCTCAAACCGTTCGGAACTCGTGTAAATGAGTTTCGACAAACGCGCGAGAGGCACGGTCGAATTGCAGAACTCCTTAAACTCATCGTCTTTTGCATACGGCTTTGCAGCCCAAAAAGCGTCCAACAAACCAACGAATGACGTTCCTTGTCCGAGGTAGTCATGAAGGCCGAGCAACTGAAATCCGCTAAGTCCGGGCGTACGCAAGTTTGCTTCGATCTCTTCCTTGTAACACTCAAACTGAAAATGTCCGGAGGCTTCGGCAAACGCTTTGTTCTTTTCGAGCAGGCCGTGCGCTGCCATTGAGTTGCGAAAGATCTCGAGATTTCCGGGTTGCAAATAGGCTTTTTGAAATTTACTGATGATGTCGTAGTCGGGGTAAGCGGCCCATTGGCCCACTTCATGCGCGATGACGGGGATGTTGATCTCAGCGAGCGACTCGGCAAAGTCGTTTCCAAACCAACCTGACTCGCGTCGCAGCATCTTGTGATTGATGCGATGCACTACAAGATAGTCAGTACCTTTAGTAATGTTCTCGAGGTCGCGTTCTGTATGGCCGCTGCCGCTCGCATACAGACGGCGCGGATCTCGCTTGTGGTAATAATCAACCCAGCGCGACAGAGACTCCTGCCATTCACCTTTTGGTTCATTACCGGCTGACAAAAGCATGAACGACGGATGATTGCCGTAGGCGCGTATCATGCGTTCGGTTTCTTCATAGAGCATTCGCTCCATCGGCGTGCCGGGACTGATCTCGTTCCACATTCCGGGCTCGGGCTGCAAATAGAATCCGACTTGATCGGCGGCTTCGAACGCTGCCTCAGGCGGGCACCACGAATGGAAGCGCATGTGGTTCAGACCCCACTTCTTACACAGATCGAACAAGTTCTGCCACGATTTGACGTCAGTGGGTGGATAACCGGCGAATGGAAAATCGCCACCGAAGACTGTGCCGCGAAAATTAATGGGATTGCCGTTGAGGATAAACTGATTTCCCTCAGCATGAAAATCGCGCAGGCCGACAGTCATGTCCTTGTACTCATCGACGTCAGAACCTTTCAACCAGAGTCTCAAGGGTAGTTTCTTCGGATGAAACTCGTCCCACTTTTCTGCCTCCAGTCGGATCGGAACTTCGACTTCCGCACTACCGCCGTTTTCATCCCAGGTTACTGGAACGACTCCGATCTCCGGCCAAATCGCAGTCAACGTTCCCTGGCCGCTGTGGCCGGTAGCGTTGCCGATCTTTACTTTGATCAGCATCGAGTGTTGGGCGAGATTAGGAAACACCTGCGCGTCGTCGATCCAAACGCGTGCTGTGTCGTCGAGTTGAATCTTTCCGATGATGCCGTTCCAGGTTGCGCCGACGGAATCAGAAACACTGTGTGCGTCGGGTCGATACGGCATGACCATGCGATTGTCGATGCGAATCGTTAGTCGATGCCGGCCGATGCTGACGGTGCTGAGATCGTAGATATGTGGAGCGACGAGACTTCTATCAGAGCCGATTTTCTTTTCGTCGATCCAAACTGTAGTCTCCCAATGCGGCCGTTCGAGTGTCAGCAGGATGCGGTGTCCAACCATGTTACGCGTAACGTCGATATCGCGTTGATACCAGGCCGCGCCGAGATAGTGACGCGGTGGCTGCGAGAGAAACGGCACTTTGACTTTGCCGCGTTCGGTGTAGGCTTTGTAGTCTTCGCGCAGGTACCAGTAACGATCGTAGAGCGAGAGCACCCAGGGCGTCTCGGTAGTGATGTCGATGCCGAAGACGTATTGTGACTGGAGGATTCCGGGCAGCCTAATGTAACTGCGCAGCGCCCGGTTGAACCATTGCTGCTGCACGCCGGCATCAAGAGGATCCATTTCGAAACGCCAGTAGCCGTCGAGTGGAATGGGGTAAGCCTGTGCCGGTTGAGAGGCAAAGATGTAGACGATCACACAAAACAGAATGAGCTGTAGCTTGGATCGGATCATCGGCAGTTATAATTGGCGTCAGATCGTGTTGAATGTCAACTTTTTCGGCAAAGAACAACTTGATGCACGCCAGATCGAAGCTATCAGTTCCCATTTTTCATTCTCTGATCCGCGTTTGTCAGCGAAATACGCGGCTTAAATCATTCCTTGCCGAGCAACATGATGTATTGGCCGTCGTTGCCGTCGATGAAACGTTTTACTTCCCAACCGGTATTCTTCAGGATCTTTCGAAGTTCGTCTTTGGAAACCAGCAGGTAATCAAACCAACTACCAATCACGTTTTTGTATCGCACTCGTATTCGCAATTGTCCGGGCATGCGGCCTCTCTTTTTATTCAGTTTGTGATACGTCAGATGCATCGGGTCTTTGGTGGTATAGGGATCTCTCGTCATCGCGATAATCAAAGCATCCGGCGATGTTATCCGTTGGAGTTTTTTCAAAAGGGTTTGGGCCAGGCGATATGAGCCAAACAATCCGAAATTGTTTCCCATCATGATCACCGTATCGAAGGAGTTGGGCCTAAATTTTCCAACTTCCTCGATTCCCATCACTTTCGTCTTCTTTAATCCGCGCAGCTTGCAAATCTTTATTGCCAACGGCGAATTATCGATTCCAGTGACGTCAAAACCTTTCGCTTGCAGGTACAGCGAATGTCGGCCCGCTCCGCACCCTATATCCAGCACTCTTCCTCTGACATATTTCATCGCGTCTTTTTCTATCTTTTGCCAATCTTTGTATTCGGAGAAATAGAGTTTCCCACCGTATTGGCCCGCCGAAAGTGTTCCATCGTCGCGTTCGATAATTTCGTTCCTGGGTTCTCCAGTTTTGAAGTAACTCCAAAGCTGCTCGCCATACGCGTCTACAAACTTCTTCTTGCTTTTTATGAGAGTCATTGTTATCGACTCAACTCTACTTCCGCTGCGATGTGTCCGAAGCCGGCCCACTGATTTCCGAGAATAACGCGGCGAAAGATTTTCAATGCTTCGTCGCGTTGCTTGTTATAGAGAAACCAGTTACCCAGTCCATAACCGATCGTTGCTTTACTGAGCGCGCTCGCCTCGCCGCCAATTTCCTTTAACAACTCCGCGGCAGTTGTTTTGCCCTGGTAAAGACGAATGAGTTTGAGATAGTCCGCATTCTCGATCACTTCCAGATCCGGTTTGATTGCGGCAACTACACCAGCCGCTTCTTTTTCGCGACCCAGCCGGCGTAACGTCATGTATTGCCAATGCGTGGTTGCAACGAGCATGTCCGGATTTGTAGAGACTTTCGCCGCCTCGCGATATGCCTTGAGCGCAGCTTTGAAGTCTCCTTTTAAATAGTGAGCAAGCCCGAGGTGATACCAGATGTTTGACTGCAAAGTGCTCGTCGGAATGTTTCGCGCATTAGGCAGACCATCAGGTTCGATCTGGTCCGGTTTACCTTTGATGAGTTTTGCGGCGCGATTCAGATCCGAAATCGCGAGGTCAAAACAACGCAGCGTCAGGAATCGATGACCACGATGCCGGAACAAGCGCGCGTCGTCGGGAAACTTTTCGAGGGCTTCCGTGTAGATCCGGATGGCGTCTTTGTAGCGGCCGAGGTAAGCAGTTCGTCTTCCGAGCCAGATCAGATTATCAGCGCTTGCGTCCGTTTCGACGTTTTTGCGCGCCTCGGCAAGTTTTGCTTCAAGGTCGCGCCTTGTTTCGCGCGTGAGTGGCGGAGCGATCTCCTGGGCGCGTTGCAAACACGTTTGCCCGAGTACTGACGAGCAGCATAAAAACAAGAATGTCAGACACAGCATGCTTCTCATGACGTTCGTCTCTTACTCCCGCGATGGTCCACTGTCAACGAAATTTTTCTTCGATCGCAATCTAAAATGGGACGTGACGATCCCACAACCGGAATTCACGACGATCGATCGCCGGTAGGTTTCGAGCAAAACCACCGTTGAAAGAATGGCACGGCACTTGAAAAGTTCAGCGATAAAAACCAACCACTGACTGCCGTTGAATAGGAGATTCATGCAGAGTCTAATTCAGGACTTGCGTTACGGCGCACGGATACTACTCAAGCACAAAGGATTCACCCTCGTAACCGTGCTTTCACTCGCGCTCGGCATCGGCGCTAACACCGCTATCTTCAGTGTGGTCGATGCCGTGCTGCTGAAGACCTTGCCCGTCGCTGAACCCGATCGATTGGTGTTGTTTGAATGGCAAGCGGGACGTGCGTTCAGAATCAACGGCATGAGCGGCTCATCGTTCGTGCCGGCGCCGGAAGGGGCACGAGCGCTCTCGTTGTTTCGTTAAGATGTTTTCCAAAAGATGGATGAGGCACGGGCGCAAGCGTCAGACAACCCGTTAGGCGATCTCTTTGCCTTTGCTCCCATCCGTGAAGTGACCGCAGTGATCGGCGAGCAGGCAGAGGTCCTGGACGGACAAGCTGTGTCAGGTAGTTACTACTCGGGGCTGAGAGTAGAGCCCAGCCTGGGACGCGCGATTACGGCGGAAGATGACAATCCAGGCGCAGTTCCGGTGGTTGTGCTCAGCCATCAATTTTGGCACGAGCGATGCGCGGACGCGCTTTCACTGCGCAGGATGATCAACGCGCTCCCGGAGTCGCCATTGTTAGTCAAACTTTCGCGCGTAAGTTTTTTCCCGGAGAAGATCCGCTGGGCAAGCACGTCACGATTATCGATGGCAAGCATGATGTCGAGATCGTCGGCGTAGTAGCCGACGCCAAATACATGAGCCAGCGCGAAGAGATCAAGCCACTGCTCTACACACCGTGGCAACAGGAAGGCGAACAGATTGGTACGATGCATTTCGCGTTGCGCACTGACGGCGAACCGGCTGCGCTCGCCGCCACAGTGCGGCAGGTTGTACGCGAACTGGACCACAACCTTCCGGTCACCGAGATCACTTCGCAAACCGCTCGCTCGCAATTGACGTTGGGCCAGGAACGTCTGTTTGCGTATCTCCTGAGTTTCTTTGGCGTCGTGGCCCTTTTGCTTGCTGCGATCGGATTGTCGGGTGTGTTGGCCTATTCGGTGGCCCAGCGCAGGAATGAGATCGGCATTCGCATGGCTCTCGGCGCGCAAGCATCTAATGTCGTGCGGCTGGTAATCTGGCAAGGGATGAAATTGGTGCTGTTGGGTCTGGCGCTGGGAGCGGTGAGTGGATATGTCTTAGTGCGCCTTCTCGCCAGCGAATATCTTGCGAGCCTGTCGTCGCTGCGCGAAATGGCTAAGTTGCTTTACGGTGTGAAGGGAACTGATCCCGCGACCCTTCTCACCGTCATGTTGTTACTCACAGTTATCGCCCTGGTAGCTTGTTGGCTGCCCGCACGCAATGCGGCGCGAGTCGACCCGCTGGTAGCCCTGCGGAACGAATAATTTTCTGAATTCAAGTTTGTTCAGTTACTATGACAACGTTCAAGTTGTTTCTTTCGAAGTCTCCAACGATGCCGGTCTCGCAAACGGCAGTTTGCTCAACACTTCTTTTTTCAAGCCCGAGGATTCTATGCCCCCAGATTCTCCTCAAACTCCCAAAACCTCTACAACAACGAATACTCCCGATGCGTTACCATCCGAGTTAACGACCGGCCTCTTTCGATCCTTCAAGTTTTCTGAGGAGGCCGGCACGGTGCTCGATCGAGCATGCATTCTCGCTACGCTTAAAGAGAATCGGGTCGTCTCAACGTCTTGTCTGTTGTTCGGGCTTGCCGAGATGGGACGTACCACCTCTAAATTGCGGCGAACACCACAATTTCTTTGGGAACAGCTATCGAAGACAAGAAGACGATACGAGAAAGCATTTAACGAAAAGTTTCCGGGTGCGGTGAGACCAATTGAGGCTTCCGTTCCGGACGTAGAGAAAATAACTGAAAATGTGGCAAGAGTGCTCGATCTTGCTTTGAGCATCTCACGCCGCACATATGACCCAAAGCCACAGCTTTCAGACGATGCACACGCTTTTTCGGTGGACGTCGGCCGCATCAGTGCTCGGCATCTGTTGGGAGCCCTGCTGATGCTGGATCGTCCAGATCCGACTGGCTCGCAAGCCGTCCTCTCAACGCTCATCGACCCAGAGACGCTTCGCCGCCGCTTTCTGAGATTCATTGTTGAATCAGTTCCTTACGATAAGCCTGACGTATGGCGGTACGTTCTCCAGGTTACACCGACAACCAAGCCTATATCGAAATCTACCGTGCAAGCGCAGCAGGCGAACACTGAAACACTTGAGTCTGAGACTCCGTTGCCGGACACGACTCAGCTTTCTGATAAGTTCCCCGAGCATGATGGAACAACGCACACAACCGAAACTAACGAAACTGAAGTAGTTCTCAAGCCTGTCCTTGCCGGCTTCGCCACTGACTACTGGGCCGGCAAAGATTTACTCAACATCGAAGATGACGTTAATGCACTTGCGTCACTCGTCTCAGCCTGGAGTGTGCAGCCGCCACTGGCGATCGGTTTGTTCGGCGACTGGGGATCCGGCAAGAGTCACTTCATGCGGCAGATGCAGCAAAGAGTAGAGAAGCTGTCGCGCAAGGCTCGCAATTCAAAGAATAAGAAACAAAACGAGATTGGGTATTACAAGAACATAGTCCAGATCGAGTTCAACGCATGGCATTACATCGAAGGGAATCTTTGGGCGAGCCTGGTCGATCACATCTTCGCGAATCTTAGAGTGAGTGAGAAAGATGATCGTAGCCTCCTTGACGCGCGTCGCGATGAGCTGATGAGCAAACTTGATTTGAAGAAAGAGATCGAATCAAAACTGAAGTCAAGGATCGAAGAGAAACAAACTCAACTCAAGATCAAGCAAAAGGAAGCTACTGATCTGGAGAAGAATGCGGCGGAGCAAAAGGACGACCTCTCGACGCAACTTGCCGGTTTTCGGAGTGAAGCCGAAAAACAACTTAACGAGCTGGAAGTGCCGTTGCAAGTTAACGAGGAAGACAAGAAGTTACTAAAACGCCTCGGAATCGACCCTGATAATTCGAAAACAGCGGCGGACTTTCGCAGACACTATGACGAAATAAAGGGCTTTTCGAACAGGATCGCAGCTCAATGGAACCTCTTCATTACTGATCGCAAAGTTCGGACCAGATTCTTCCTTGCCGCTGGATTAACAGTAATTCCTTTATTCGCTGTACTGCTACCCACGTTCTCACGCCAGATAAAATTACCGGCCGGCGTGTTGACGGTGCTCGGCATTGCCGGAACGTTTCTTACCGCGGCCGTTCCAGTTTGGAAGCAGTTCCGGAGCGCATTGAATGCTCTTGAAGAACATGACGCAGTAGTGGAGCGTGAACGGCAGAAGCGTATCGGAGAGTTGCAGGCAGAGGTAACTGCCCTCACGAAAACCGTGTTGGATGCACGCGCTGAAGCGGCATCAATTACAAACGAGATTCAGACACTCGAAGAACAGATTAATTCCACAACCACTGACCAGATTCTCGCGGAGTTTATTGATGATCGGGCGTCGGCGAGCGACTACCGGCGACATCTGGGTCTGGTGGCATTAATCAGACGAGATTTCGAAAAGCTCCGCGATTTATTCAATGCGCAGCGAGAAGAAGAGAAAAATGGCAAGGAGACCCACCATCAGAATCGAATCAATCGCATCATTCTCTACATCGACGATCTCGATCGGTGTAAACCCGAACGCGTAGTTGAAGTGTTACAGGCGATTCACCTGCTGTTGGCATTTCCGATCTTTGTGGTAGTGGTCGGTGTGGACGCACGTTGGGTCACTCGTTCGCTGCAGGAGAGCTATGAATGGCTCCGCCGTGAAGACAGCGAAACTAGGAAGAAAGAAGATCTTGAGCCTGACGAACCGGACGATCTAGATGGCGCAACTCCGCACGACTATCTCGAGAAGATCTTTCAGATTCCCTTTTGGTTGCGGCCGATGGAAGAAGAACAGTGCAAAACTTTCATTGAAGGCCTGACAGAGCAGGTTCGTTATCGCCCATCGACTGAGCAGAGTCAGGAAACGAATGGAGACAACAAATCTGAAGTCGATGTTGATTTGAAGAGTGTGCCTGAGTTGGTAAACACGAGCGGAAACGGGCACCCGCCCGCGAGTGAAGTTGTTATTGAAAACGCTCCGCATATTGAACCCGGGACAGAGACTGATGAGGCAGCGCCTACAGATGATTCGGTTGAGAAGACCATTTCCCCTGCAACTGGCGCCGATGCCGGCGAAAGTAAATCTCATGGAGAGGAGGATGAAGACGACAAGACGATTGATTTGACTCCGCACAGCTTGACCCTTAGTGACAAAGAGATTGAGTATATGACCTCACTTGCAAAACTCATTGGCCGCTCACCTCGTGCCGTCAAGAGATTTCTAAACTGTTACAGGCTTATTAAAGTGAGTCTGCCGCCGGCGAAGCTCAAAGAATTTGTCAACGAAGGCGCGAGCTACGAATATCGAGCAGTGATGATCCTGTTAGGTATTATCACCGGTGCACCGAGCGTCTCTCTGTACGTCATCGAAGAGATCGAAAACTGGAAATGGGAGAAGAAAGAGCGGCCAACGATGAAAAACTTCCTCGAGCAACTCGATCGAAATGCAGACTTACCGCGCACATCTGACTGGCATCGGTTAAGTGCTCTTCTTACGAGTCTTGGTGACACAGAAGAGTCGGCTGCCATGTTTGCGGCCCTAAGGACGATGACGCCTCGAGTATCGCGATTCTCCTTCCGAATCAGTCGCGCAGAAGCAGCGGGACCGAAACGAACTACAACCGCGCCAGTAACACAAAGTAGAAAACATTTCTGACGCTTTGAGGTAGAGATCCCAACCAGTTACGCCCGGCCTATGATTGTCCGCTAAAAAAGTTGCTGCGGTTCTGTGAACCAGGCGCCACCAGGCATGATTCCGCGTCACTGCGCAAATATGCCTGACGTGTCTTCGCAGTAACTTATCCATTCCAAACCTCAATTCAATAAAACATCTCGTAGCCGTATCTTTCATTGGGAGACACCGTAATGAACGTTGCTGATCTGACAACCTATGGTTGGAGTGAGTTCTTTGAAGTTAATTTCAAGCCGTATGCAGCAAAGGGCTATACGTGCGGGCGAGTCGCGCTCGAACACAAAAATTTCTTCCGCGTCTACACACAAGACCGGGAAATGCTCGCGGAAATTTCGGGCAAGCTACGGCACGAAGCCGTGAATCGAAGCGACTTGCCCGCGGTGGGTGACTGGGTGGTGATTAGTTCCCGGCCGGAACGTGACAGAGTAATGATTCACGCAGTCCTGCCGCGCAGGACCAGTTTTGCGCGCAAGATTGCCGGTTCCCGCACTGAAGAACAGATTGTCGGCGCGAACATCGACACAGTGTTCCTGGTTACATCACTGAACCAGGATTTCAGCTTGCGCAGGATCGAACGGTATCTCGTCACTGCATGGGAGAGCGGCGCAAATCCGATCATAATTTTAAGTAAGGCGGATCTATGCGATCGGCTGTCCGACGCGATCAATGACGTGCAAACCATCGCGCGCGGTGTGCCCATCTACGCCATCAGTGTTGTCACTGGCTGGATCTCTTGAAAGTGCAAACAGTGCGCGAGCACGATGAGCGTGGACGACACACGACAACTCATCGCGAGTTGGTTTTGTTACCGGACGGCGGTCTCGTGCTTGACACCCCGGGCATGCGTGATTGCAACTGTGGGATAGCGACGAGAGCTTGCAGTTGGTGTTCGGTGATATCGAGGCGCTTGCCGGCCGTTGCTTCTTTAGTGACTGTCGCCATCGAGACGAGCCGCGGTGTGTAGTCCGTGAAGCCCTGGCAGCCGGAACGATCGATAGTGAGCGATATGAGAGCTACGAGAAGTTACAGAAAGAGTTGAAGTACCAGGCTCGCAGAAAAGACAAGCTGTCAGAGATCACGGAAAAGAAGAAGTGGAAGAAACTATCGCGCCTCGCAACTCAGCGTGCGCACCTGAAGCGACGCTGAACTATTGAGTACCAATCTCTACCGCGAGAATATTTTTCCGGTCGCGCAAGTAAAGGCGCGTGCCTGAGAGGGAAGGGACGGTCCATGCCTGGCTGCTGAGTAGTTCCGCTTTCGACGTCACTGTCAAACCTTCAGCCGTCGGAGTGGCAAGTAATAAATGACCGTCTTCGTCGAGAATGATGAAATGGCCATCCGCAAACAGGAATGACGCTCTCGGAAAACTGCGATGGCGCCACACAACGTTTCCCGTCTTGACGTTTACGGCGGTAAAAGGCGCCGGGCCAAAGTCACCGCTCGACCCGTAAATCAAATCGCCAACGCGAATCGCGTTGGTGAAATGAATTCGCATAAGGCTGTTGGCCCACACTTCCTCGACAGTCGTTTTGTCTCCAGTGCTGCTGAGTTTGAGGACACGGCTGCCGCCGCCATACCCGCTCGACATGAAAAGTAAATTGTCAGGTCCCCAAATTGGCGTGCTGGTGTTTAAGCCGAACTCGGCCGGATGTGGGCGACTCCATAACAGGTTTCCGTTGTTGGGATCGACGCCGACGATTTCGCCGTACATAAAAGCAACGAGTTGATCCTGGCCGTCGACGTTTATGATGATTGGAGATGAAGTGGAATTCCTGAAATCGTGTTTCTTCCAGACCACGGAACCATTTTGACGATTGAAAGCAACAAGCGAACTGGATGGTCCACCGACCATCATCACAACCGTATCTTTGTAAGCGATCGGGCTACAGGAGTAACCATTCACACGCACAGTACCTTGAAACTCACTGATCAGATCGTGTGACCACAAGAGTTTGCCGGTCTTCTTGTCGAGACAGTGCAACTTACCCGTGGCGCCGGAAGTGAAAACGAGGTTCCCGCTGACCAGAGGTGTTGCGTGTGGGCCAGGTCCGTTTGATATGTCATACTCGGGCGCAAAAGGTGCGGCATAACTGTATTCCCAGATGGTTTTGCCTGTAGCAGCATCAAGAGCAACGGCGACTTCGTTATCGCCTTTGCGGTACATGGTGAAGAGTGTTCCGCGCTCTACTGCGATAGCGGAATATCCTTCGCCCAACTCTCTTTGCCACACTCGCTGTGGTCCCGTGGCAGGCCAGGTCGTGGCGAGACCTTTTGTATCGGAAATAAAGTTGCGGTGTGGACCACCCCACTGTGCCCAGTCAGACACTTGCGCCAGCGCTGCGGTGTTAGGTATGAAGAAGCACAGCGCGAACAGTACGATCATTTTTGTATGGAGCGTCATGGTTTCTTAAAGTTCGACGGATCGATTTCGCCATTGATCTTGATCACTTCGATCGTTGCTGTTAGAGGAGGGAAGGGTTGGCCATCAAAGGTGGCGGTCGTCTTGAACGGCAACGACAAACCATCAACGCTTCGGTAGTCGGAATAGTTGATCACGATCTGGCCCAGCGCACCGCCCGGACCGCGTCCTTTATATGTCTGACTAATCACGCGGCCTGTTGCAGGATCAATCCCCAGCGTTGTGGCGAACTCCGGCAATTCAACGTCAACGTCGCTATTCCCGGTGGCCCAGGCTTTAAAATCCGATCGCATTCTCGCTCGAAGCAGAACGATCACTTCGTGGTAAAGCTCCTTATTGATTGCCGCACGGCCCGCTTCCGGCATCGGCCTGGCGCCGTTGTTTACCACGACGAATGAATCGGAGGGCGTGATGACTGAAACTAAAGTGAAATTTTGTCTGACTGTTTCCTGTCGCAGCGAATCGGGGAACGCGAGGGTCAAAATATTCTTCACCTGGTTGCCTTTCAGATCCGTCTTTTGAAAACTCGCGAGCTGATCCACTTTCGATCCCCCACCCAGAGCTTCCACCGCTTTGGCAATGAGTTCCTGTCCTCGTTTCAACATCTCGGCGGTTGGCGGTGATTTGGGCGCGGCCGGAACTTCCAGATACTTCTCGGGAGCGGCTTTGAAAAGGGTCTGGCACTCCTCTGATCCGAAAATATAAATGCGTCCGTTGTGGACGAAATAAAGATCGGGATTTCCGGTAGTGGGCGCGCCCATGCGCGCGCACGAACCATCCAATTGGATCTCGTAACGCGAGGGTTCCTTCTCAAACGTTGCTTTGTTCTCAGCGTTCGCGAAAAGGTATTGAAATCTGCCTCTCGTAACCTTGTACTTCACATCGCCCTGAACCTCTTTGCCCTGCACGAGCATCACCGGGTCAAGACCTTCGAGCGGGATAACTGCTTCCTGGGCGTGGACGATGAATGGTAAGACGAGTACGACTAAGAGTGAACAGAAGCGTCGAGTGAACATGGCTTTCTCCTCGAACATGTATTAACAGAAAGCCTGGAAACAAGCTGCGACTGAGTTATGTAAGGTAGCCGCAGTGTGATGACTCGCGAAAAATTCGGGACCAACCGCTAATGATATTTCACGCAAAGCCGCAAAGGTTACGCGAAGACGCAAAGAAGGACACGGCGACATTGCGAAACTTGGCGTCTTTGCGTGAAAACTCCTAAACGATTTGTGTAGCTACGTGGCGGGCGGGCCATGATCGTCCATGATGGATTTACGCCGGGCGCTGTCGGAACCCAACTCCACGACTTGTTGGGGAAGACGTAAAGTCGCTCAACATCGCCGCGATGTACTGCAAAGTCAAGGAAGTTCCGGACGGTTTCACGGTACGACACAACCAGATTAGTCACTTGATGGAGTTGCTCACGCCCGCCTTTGGCAGCAATTGCCTGCTCCCAGAGTATCTTCGCTTGCTCAGCCTCCTGCGCTTCAGTAGCAGCAACGGGAGAGAGCAGACAGAAAATCAGGAAGGTCTTGATCAGGTTCATGCATGAATACAAATAGCAATGATCATGCCGCAACCGTGCGTGACAGTCTCCGCGTCGCGTGCTATGCATAGACGCATGTCACAACTCTGGCATGTAGACGATCAGGCGGCACGGCTCGCGGAGCTTACGAGTCATGATCGCGATCTGAAGGAAGCTCCGTTGCGCCGCGACGTGCGTTCGCTTGGCCGTCTGCTTGGCGAAGTATTGAAGGAACAGGTTGGCGACAACTTGTTTTCAGCAGTTGAAGAGCTGCGCCTGTTGTTGATTGAACATCGAGAGTTGCACGCGCAGCCGGGGCACGACGTTGAAAACGTGGGACGCTTGCTCCAACGCGCGGAGGAAATTGTCAGTCATTTGGATGTCGCTGAAGCACATCAAATGGCGAAAGCGTTTGCGATCTATTTCGAGCTCACAAACCTCGCTGAAACCAATCATCGCAAACGCCGTCGCCGTGCTGCCCAAACCTCTCCCGAATTGTTGGCCCAACCAGGATCGTTTCTCGGAACTCTGCGCCGGATGCGTGATGCAGGCGTCACTAAACAACGAGCACTTGACTGGCTCGCGCAGATCGAAGTCGTACTTGTATTCACTGCTCATCCCACCGAAGTTGCACGGCGAACCGTGTTATTCAAGCGACAACGCATTGCCGCCGAACTCGAACAATTGGATCGACTGCCACTGACCGAGCGAGAGTCAGCAAAACACGAGCAGGCGATCATTGCGGAAATCACCGCACTCTGGCAGACCGATGAAGTACGTCGCCGTCAGCCGAGTGTTCGTGACGAGATCAGGATGGGCCTCGATTACTATCCGAGCGTTTTGTTTGAGACTTTGCCGGGGTTGTATGACGAGCTAGCTGACGATTTTCGTGTAGCCTATAGTGAAGAGTTACCTGCGAACGCGCTGCCTCGAGTGTTGCGGTTCGGATCGTGGATCGGCGGCGATCGTGATGGCAATCCTTTGGTGACACCCGCGTGTACGCGCGATGCGTTGCAGATAGCTCGCGAGACGATTCTCGAGTACTACATCGAGCGAGTTAACGATCTGATCTGGCAACTCAGTCCGTCGACGTATCAGGTTCCCGTCTCAAACGAACTCGAAGCGGCACTCAACTCTTATGCGGCGACTGTTTCGGCGCCTGAGCTCAATCCGAAGAGGCATCCGCCACACGAAGTTTACCGGCGTTTTCTGGATTACGTGTTGGCCCGCCTGGTCCTGGCGCGAGACGATCCCGGCAACACGAATGCTTACAAGAATGCCACTGAGTTTCGAGAAGATCTGAGTCTCGGTCGCCAGAGTCTCTCTGCAAATGGCGGCGAACGTATCGCGCGTTCTTTGTTCGATCCTCTGCTTCGTCAGGTAGAAACTTTCGGTTTTCACTTACACACACTTGACGTTCGAGAGCATGCGAGCGTTCACAAACGCGCGTTGCTCGAGTTTGCAAACCTCGCCGAGGATGCTCTTCCGCCGGCGCCATCGAAAGAGACTGTAAAACTGCTTGATTCGCTGCGAATGATCACTGACTTGAAGCGTGACTATCCGCCTGAAGCAATTCGCAGTTACGTCATTAGCGGAGCAGAGTCGGCCGCGGACGTCACGGCGGTTGTGTCGTTAGCTGAGTTGAGCGGTGTACAGGTGGCATCTACAAATGGATCCGATCCGGGTGTGATGCCGGTGCCGCTTTTTGAATCGATCGAGGATCTGCGTAACTGTCCGTCAGTGTGCCGGAATCTATGGACCAGCCCTGACTACGCTCGTTTGCTCGACTCCTGGGACAGGCGGCAGGAAGTGATGCTCGGCTACTCCGATTCAAACAAAGACGGCGGGATGCTGACCAGCACCTGGGAGATATTCAAAGCGCATCGCGCGCTGCATCGAGTCGCTGCCGAGTGCGACGTAAAACTCACCTTGTTTCATGGGCGAGGCGGAACAGTAGGACGCGGTGGTGGTCCAACTCATCACGCGATAATCGCGCAACCGCAGGGCGCCTTCACGGGTCACATAAAGATCACTGAACAAGGCGAAGTGATGAACTGGAAATACTCTGATCGCGTACTCGCCGAAAGAAATCTCGAGCTGATGATTGCAGCGTCGCTGGAAGCATTGTCTCGACCGCAGAGTGAAGACCTGGACCAGGAAGGCGAAGCGGCCCTCGAGGAAATGTCTCACCACGCTTTTGAGTTCTACCGGGAAAAGATCGCGGAGAACGAGCGCGTACTGACCTACTTCGAGGAAGCAACTCCGGTCAGGGAGTTGGAACACGTGCGGATCGGCTCGCGGCCCACGCGACGAAGTGCGCAAGGCGGTCTCGGTAATCTCCGTGCGATTCCGTGGGTATTTGGCTGGATGCAGAGTCGCCATGTTGTGCCGGCGTGGTTTGGAGTTGGGTTCGCCTTGGAACGTTTCGCTAATGTGGAACTGTTGGAAAGATTGATGAGGCAGTTTCCACTCCTCACTGAGCTCATCGCGAACGTTGAACTGGGATTGGCGAAAGCTGATCCATCGATTGCGCGTTTGTATGCAGGGTTGGTTTCTAATGCCGACCTGAGGGAGCACGTGTTTGGCATGCTCTTCGAAGAATTTGAGCGGACCAAAGCAGTAGTGCTGCGTTTGACTGGACAGACAACGTTGCTGGAGAAGAACCCGGTGTTGGCGCGTTCGATTCGTTTGCGAAATCCGTACGTCGATCCGTTGAGTTTGATTCAGGTTGAGTTGCTGCGGCGGAAACGCAGTGGTGAGGACACCGACAATCTTAACTACGCGCTCGCAGCAACGATCAATGGCATCGCCGCCGGCCTCAGGAATACCGGCTGAAGAGTGGTCACAGATTACACAGATTTATCGATCACTCCGCGCATGCGACCTTATTGATTCGCCACCCGGAAGTTGTTTTGATCAGCGTCACATTGATTTGGATCTTGTCGATCTCACCGGCCGGCAAGGTCACTGTTGCGGTGGCGCTGTTGTTTTTGATCTGCGGCGTGCTCACGGTGAAATTCTTCTCCCAACCTTTGTCCCAATCCTGTGCGCAGATAAATATGTCCGCGTCCATCTGGCGGATCAGTCGCGGCGCATTGGCAAAAAGCTGCGGCGTCAGATACTTCAACGCCGTCGTTTTCTGTTTCAGTGGCTGCACGTTGTCGCGGCTGAGTTGATGCAAATACCAGGAATAAAAACCGCGCGCCACTTCTTCAGGCGTTGCGAGTTGTTGCGCTCGTGCCGGGATCAAAAGGACGATCACAACACCTATCACAAATAGGACGTTGATTGGCTTGACCATAGTTCTCCTTTTTTAGCACAGTAAAGACGATGCGCGTTAACGCACTGGCTCCGATCGTCCTGCTGCTCCTTTGTGCGACCGTTCGCGGGCAACAGCCTTCACCGAGCCCGACTCCGGAACGTACCGGGCGTTCATACTCGACGGCGGAGCTGTCGAAAACTCCGCCAGCACCAGGACCACAGGCGCGTTCCCCACTCACATTCAACGAGTCGCGCGTCAACTTTACTCACGCTGCTTCGAAAACGTCTTCCAAATATTTGCTCGAGACAATGGGTGGCGGCGTCGCCATGCTCGACTACGACAACGATGGGCGCATGGATCTTTTCTTCACTAACGGCGCGGCCCTTAAGGATGCGATGTCGAAAGACGATCGTACTGACAAAACGCAGCCAAAGTATTGGAACCGTCTCTATCAACAACAACCCGACGGAACTTTAACAGACGTTACCGAGCGTGCCGGTCTTAAAGGCGCCGGTTACAGCATGGGCGTCGCTGCCGCGGACTACGATAACGATGGCTTCGTAGATCTGTTCGTCACCGGCTACAAAGCCGATCGCCTCTATCGTAACAACGGCGACGGTACTTTCAGAGATGTCACCCTCAACCTTCCCTATGTCCCCGGGGGTTGGTCCACCAGTGCAGGTTGGTTTGACTACGATCGCGACGGTCGTCTCGATCTATTTGTCGCGCGATACATGGATTGGGATTTTGAAAGCGGCTCGATGTTTTGCGGTGGTCCAACGTCTCTACTACGCGCGTATTGCCATCCGGACAATTTCAAAGGCGTGGCCAACATTCTCTTTCATCAGCGCGCGGATGGGTCGTTCGACGACGTGAGTAGAATTTCGGGAATGGCTGATGAGTTGGGCAAAGGTCTCGGCGTTGCCTTTGCCGATTTCGATAACGACGGCTGGACAGACGTCTTCGTGGCGAACGATAGCGTGCACCAATCGCTTTACCGGAACAAAGGTGATGGGACGTTTGAAGATATCGCACTCATCTCCGGCGCCGCATATGACGAAAACGGAAAGACCTTCGCCGGGATGGGTATCGATTGCGCCGATTACGATAACGACGGCTACGTAGACGTTTTGATCACGACGTTGTCGAACGAGAGATATGCGCTGTATCGAAACAATAACGATCTGAGTTTTACTTATGCGACAAACACGTCGGCAGTCGGGCAGATCACGCTGCTTAACTCCGGTTGGGGCACGCGTTTTGTTGACGTAGACAACGACGGGCTGCGCGATCTCTTCGTGGCCCAGAGTCACGTGCTCGACACGATCGAGAAGTCGACCGCTTATCTCAAGTACAAGCAGCCGCTACTGCTCATGCGAAACACGGGCAAGGGGTTCGTGAACATTTCGGCGACCGCGGGCGCCGCGTTCAATGCGCCGCTTGCGGCACGCGGTGCGGCGGTTGGCGATCTGAACAATGATGGTCAACTGGATGCTGTTGTCGCTGTGCTCGATGGTGCGCCGGTGATCCTTCGCAACAACGGAACAGCGAATCACTGGCTCGGCGTAACGCTTGTTGGAACGAAGTCGAATCGAAGCGGGATTGGAGCACGTGTGACGGTCACGAATGTGACGGGGCAGAAGCAGATCTTCGATGCGAGCACTGCGGGAAGTTATTTGTCGTCGAGCGATCCCAGGATGGTAGTTGGGCTTGGGAGTGCAAAAGCCGTGAAATCGGTTGAGGTACGCTGGCCGAGTGGGCGCGTGCAGACGATCGCGAATCCGGAGATCGATCGATACGTGAAAATTACCGAACACTGATCGTGATCACCGAAACGGATTGCCGCGGTAATGTTGTCGTGAGTCGCCGTCCGGCTGGAATTGACTTGCTCTCCACTCTCGCAGGACGACCGGCAATAGTTTTTACTTCTGCTCGTGTCGTAGGCACCACACCTTCCAATGCGATCGTTGTCACGAACGAAGTCGTCAGATTCGTATTCACCGCCTTGATGAAGATCGTGTTGCCTCGCCGGCTCGCTGTCGCATCAACCTCCGGTGTATTAATGGTCGTCGATAACCGCACGTCACCGCGATGCTCGTTGTAGAGTTGGTTCACGAGATAGATCGGCGTTACGAACACATCATGTCGTCCAGCCTGAATAATTCCGCCCGGCCAGCCGTTAACGAGATCTGAAACTGCGCTCATTTCGACCAGGTCGCCTGATCGTTCAAATACGTTCATCAACCGAGCGCCATACAAGGCCGCCTCCATTGAATACTGCCGCTCCAACGGGAGATCGAGTCCCCATTCGTTGATGGCGAGCTTAATGCGGCCGTCGAGCTTGAGTTCACGTAACAACCGGGCGACGTCTTTATAAAACCCCTCGAAGAACAACGGCCGCGCGAACAACTTCGAGAGATCATTACCAGCCTCGTGACGCCCGTAATAATGATGAATCGCGAGGTAGTCGATGTTCTCGCCCGCGGCGCGCAACACAGTGCGATTCCAATTCATGTTGTTGTCGCCGACCGCGATCAATTTGATCGACGGATCCACGGCGCGCATCGCCTTCGCGTAACGGTTGTAGTTTCGCGCGTAGGTTTCGGCATCTGAGTGACCACGCACCCAGTCGCCCCAGATCTCATTTCCGACTTCCCACAACCTGACACCAAACGGGGCTGGATGCCCGTTCGCCGCACGCATCGCACCAAACTTGGAAGTCGCCGGACCGTTACAGTATTCAACCCACGCAGCAGCCTCTTCGACAGTCGCGCCACGTCCTTCAACGTTCACTGTAATCGACGGCTCAGCACCGGCAGCGCGCGCAAACGCCACGAACTCATCAGTGCCGAAGTCACTCGGCTCCGTTTCATTCTTCCATGACAGGTTGGACCACGTGACGCGCTGGTCACGCGGACCGACACCCCACTGCCAGTGATAGTCCTGAGCGACGTTACCACCGGGCCAGCGAATGAATGCAGGTTTGAGCAGCTTGATCTTTTCAAAGACGTCGCGACGCACACCGCCGGGCGCCGCATCACCAGGCATCAACGACACCTGATCGATCCAGACTATGCCTTGTCCGGGAAAGAGAATGGCAAAGCGCGCGAGCGGATCATCGCGAACCGGTCTTAATGTGAACTCATACTTGCGCCATTCGCCCTTGCTGATATTGATATCGGCAGCAGCATATACGTCGCCAAGCTTCACATCCGACTCGAGCGCGACCGTCACGCGGCCATCGTAATCGTCAGTCTTCAGCCAGATGTAACCTCGATATTCGACCCCCGCGCGCACAGGAATACGCGACTGGTAAACACCGTGACGCGGAATCACGCCGTCGTCGGCTTTGATGCGTAGTGAGTGTTCCTTCCGGTGTGATGGGTAAGCGGACTGATCGTCCCACGCGAAGGAGAGTGCGTAATCGTCATTCCGATCATCGGGATAGCGCTCCCAATTGCGCGAGAGACCGATCACATTACTTGCTTCTTCGAAACTGCGATTGCGAATCAGTTCGGCGTGCAGGCCACCCTTGATGCCCTCGAACATAAACTCCAGAAACTGACCGTAGAGCAGGGGACTGATGCGGTTCTCAACCTTGCGCGCATCGACGGTGATCGAAGCCGTTTGAGCCGCGACTTGCGCTGTAAGGAGCGCGAAGACGCATAAAGACGAAAGAAGTCTTTCACGCAAAGGCGCAAAGGAAGACGCAAAGGCGCAAACCCGGCGTCTTTG
>Ga0126311_10000111_pt1 | contig 40877 bp, 30 predicted proteins | sample Plot61_FD_92539 | JGI IMG/M metagenome (GOLD analysis project Ga0126311, IMG submission 92539) | Serpentine soil microbial communities from UC McLaughlin Reserve, CA, USA - Plot61 | ecosystem: Environmental > Terrestrial > Soil > Grasslands | place: USA: UC McLaughlin Reserve, Lake County... | reverse complement strand
GAGGGTTCCACTAGAAAAAACTTCGAAATTTAGACTCGATAAATGTCAAGGGCAATGACACGGTCTTTCGCGTTCTGGTTTCAAATGTCATGATGATAAGCAAAGAGACCATCAATTATGCAAATTAAGAAAATTAATAAAGGTAGGTTATAATCAAACCAACAGCTAATCTAATGTTCATGTACATGCTTAGTATGAGCCTTTGCATGACTTAGGTCATGTATTAAACTATCATAAATTTGTAATTTCCAAATTGCGATCAATTTTTTGTCTTCGTCAGATGATAAGCGGTTAGTCATATCTCCAAGACTGTTAAGCAGAGTTTGGATTTGTCTCCAGTTGTCCATATTGATTTTGATTTCACTTCCGCCTATAAACTTGATGATTCTGTCTTGCTCCTCGTTAATGGCACTTATCATCTTATCTATAATGCTTGCCTTATACATTTTTAGAAATTCCACACCATTGAATGGAAAGTCTCTAGATCTAGGCATTTTTTTCCAATCGTTATCTTCCCTTGTGAGACGATCAAGAAAATGATTCATCCCGTCAACACTTCTTTGAAGTAAGCCCCAATTACCAATATCGTTTTTATCTACATAAATTAAAAATTTTGTAATATCCAGAAACCGACTATAAGCTAACTTTGCTGGCTGGGGTAGATCCGTATACGCATATTCTGTGTGAAGCCAGGGATAATACCTAACATAGTAACTTAATATCTTAGTCATAACTTCCTGAATTTTTTCCTTGTCGAGGTTATCAATAGCATCTCTTAACTTGTCATCTAGCCGCACACTATGAAGTACGCGTACAGGAATATTGAACTTAATTGTAGGTTCTTTTTTGTTATCAGATCTGATGCTTTTGTTGTCTATTTTTGTAGAAATGTAGTTCCCATAGTACCTGTCCCAAGGCAAATCGCCGAATAATTTCCCTCTTAGTACCTCCTTTTTTTCTTCGTCGAATATCTGTTTTTCCTCTTCATTGACTCCTAGAATAACACTATCATCTATTTCTTCAGAATTTTCCAAGTCATGTGCCTGAACGTAACAGGTCAGTAGGCAGTCTTCATTAGGTGTGGCCTCGTTTTTTGTCCATCGTGCCACTTTAGGGGAACTAGCGTTTTCATAATCGTCTAATATTACTCGTATGTTTCTGTTTTTGGAGGGACAATTCTTTTCATATAGTTGGATCTTTAATTCCTCTTTTTTTCCTGATTCCAATATTAGATACTTTTTATAGTTGTCTATCAGCAAATCATATTCTGGTTCTATCATAAAAGACTGAGTCTTTTCATTATTCTTTTTCGTTATTACAGACATAGTTAACATGCTCAAGTCTTCTATGCTGCCTGCGAATTTGACAATACATATCCCACCTGATTGAGAAATATTCTCTCGATCTACTTTTATTTCCGACGGCAAGTTGGACTCAATTTCAGTCCCATTATTCAATAGTTTAACGAAGAATGTATAACCGGACGGTGTGGTGTTATTACTATCCATGTAAGGAATAAAGTTTAGATATCTTAATACTACTAGCCTTTTTTCTGTTAGTATTTCATAAGTTCCTTCTAGGTCATAACGACCCACTTGGTTTGATTCTATCCGATACGGATCTATTTTGAAATCTTCCTTTAATTCCTCTGCAATGGAAGGATCAACTAGCAGTCGTCTTCCATGAATTCTAACACGATGGTCGTCTAATTCTGGTACATGCAGCCCTATATAGCCATGGACTTCTCCTTCAAGCTTTGAATAATAAAATTTGCTGAGATGAAAATAGATCTTGAAATTACTGTTTTCTAAATCATACTCACTAAAAAATCTGGAATTTTCTCTTGACTTAAAATCATCTGCCAAATTCTGCATTTCATATATTTTACACTCAAAGTCTGCAGAATAGGGCAGAGGGCGTTCTATTTTATCATCACGAATTTCATCACCACGAATAGTTGTAAATAGGTCAGATTCAAAACCTTCTTCTAATTTTCCCATCAAAAGATCGATGATCCTGAATTCTCCAGCAAATAATCGGCTTCGCAGAAGATGAGGAGCAGTATCTACTAAGAGACCCTTTAAAATTAATCTCTTACCTATTACTGCATCATTCTCTTTTTCCTTAGTTGAAGTTCCATCATCATATGTGACCTTCGTTATGAACACGTCATGAAATTTAAATTCAAAATACTCTCCTGGCTCGACTCGCTCAGTTACGCTTTTCTTGACCTCATCTGGATTACGATCATCAAACGGCTGTTCCACATTGGAAGGTTTATTATTGTATAATGGAGGTTGATTTTTAAACTTGCCACTGAAATGCAGAATTGGCAATTATTCTGATCTCCTTGCAAGGTCATAATTATATTCTATATCAGATATCTTTGGAAATTTGTCATACTGACGCGGAGTGACTACTGAAAGATCAAGTGAATTTTTTGGTTGCTCATGAGGATAACGTTTTGGATCTCTATGCCAATTATCCGGAAACGCCCAAGGTCTGACATCATTTACGCCTGGCTCTTCTGTTTTTCCTTCTTCCGTGGTTGCATAATTTCCATAGGGATAGCCTATTCCACACCAAGGTGACAACATGGTTTTTAATCCAACCATAACATGTGGAGCTGTCGAACCATAAGCAATAGTATTTTTCTCATCATCTCCAAAGACCTTCTCAGGTTCCAACCTCCATTCAAATCCCTTACGAAGCTGCCATGCCGCGAAGAGTCTATCGACGTTTGAATGTATGAGAAATACAAAAGGATCTCTAAATGAAGTGTGTGAATTACCAATGGAGCCTCCAATGTAACTATGTGCTCCATTATGTACATGTTCAAGTTTGCGTCTCATATCACTATAATTTTCAGATTCAATGATTTCCTTGTCACTATAAAACGTGGCTGAATGGCTTTCCATGTATTCTTGTAAAGTTCCGTTTTGCTTTTGTCTTGTTAATGCGATGGGAGCATCAGCGGGATTACTGTGTTCCTCATCGAAAGGATCCAACCCACGATAATTCTCAACTGGATGCGGATCATAGAAGCCAGCAGAGAGCCAAGGTTCTCCAACGGAACCCCTTGCATTGCCCATGAGATCTTTAAAAAGATCTAGTGGGTTTTCGTTGAGATCCAAAGTATTTTCGGGATCCTCATTCCAATCCCAATAGGGAAGAGAAAGGTTAGGCTCAACCATTATCAGTAGTCTTTCAAACCTGTTTAGAAGCTCTCTATGCCAAGTAAGAAACGCGGGTCCACCGTGCACATGCGTTGCCTGGTGGATTTCGTCTTGCTTAAACCAAAAGCTAACTCCACCTACGAATGGTTTATCATCTTTGCTTCCTGGAAAATGAAAACGAGTATCCTTATTTAAGGCAATTAATGCCCTTCTAAAGGCTTCTCGTTCGGGTTCAGTCAACTTTGAAACATTTTTGCGCTTTTCAAGTTGTCTTGACAAATAAGATATCTTACTCCTTACTGTCTCCTATACGAACTGTTACCTCCGCATATTCCGTTTTTTCTGGTGATTTGGATTTTACTCCTCTATGAGAATAGTTGATAACATTTCTTTTTGTAATCATTAGAGGGAGAAAGTATCATATGGATTTAAGTTTTATCCTTTTAGAGGTATGCTTTGTATTTAATCACCTGATCTGGTGCCCCTATTTCTGATATTAGAACGGTGATTTGCCACAAATGATCCTCTTGGCGTTGAAGTATTTCAAGGCTCACGTACTCAAACACATTATGCGGCATAGTCTAAAGTTAGGTGAATCTGTATTTATCAGAAAAGTCTGAGGTAAGAAAATTTTTTGTTTTGGAGTAGGAGTAGACGCATATCTCTACAATACAGACAAAGGACCTTCTTTCTGCATGTGGACAATCAAAAAAATTAAGGCAGGGTATGCAAGGACCCTCCTCCCCATGAAGTAGCTTCTTATACAACACATCGCCTTTATGAGCAAGTCCGGCTTGACAATGCAAAGGGTAGCAGAATAGTTGATGACACGGTAGAAAAGGAACTGATAATCCCGTTTGAAGAGCTGTGGGTACAACAAGACGACAATCAAGCAGAAGATTTCGGAAAAGTCAGGTTAGGTTAGAATTCTATATGCAAACTTATTTAGTTTTTGGATTTAAGGACAGCAGCTTCTGCATTGACTTTTCCATAACCAAACCATAGACTATGCTCGTTTTCTCCTGTAAATTCACCAGTTTGACCTTTATTATTAAAGAGCTTTTCGTCTAACTGAAAATCAATATCTGTTTTGTTTCCAGTTTCCTCGAGTATTTCTTTAACACGTTTAGCAGTAAGGTCCCGATTTACTGATAACATTAGACCGCATACACCTGCTACTATAGGAGTTGCTCCTGAGGTACCTCCCATCCCATGTGTCACATAGCCTTCTTCAGAATCAGACAGACCTACATCGAATAATCCTAAACCATGAAGCTCATTATCCGTTGTCACTAGATTAACTGAATGATATTTCTTTCTCGTGCTAGGACCAATAGGATGCCAATTATCGGAAGGTGCTGCTACTGTTATATCAGGACCCCAATTGGAATAGAGCGACTTTCTATTCATTGAAGTGCAAGCTGCTACAACTATGACACCATCAATCTCAGTCCAGCCACCATGAATTTCTCTTCGTTTGAAATGGACTCCTTTAGGTAAGAAGGGCGGTATCTCTTTATAATATTCTACTCCGTTCTTATTTTTTTGTGCACTTAAATAAGTTGGGAGATTGTCATTGCCAGCAGCAAAACAAATTACCAAGCCTTTACCTCTCCTTCCACCATTTTGAACAAGTTGATTGATAGTATCATGGACGGTATTCGATAATCTTCCAAAAGGTAGAGGGATGATACCCCATGAACATGACACCACGTCGGCTCTTTGTGAAATATACTGAAAGATTTCCAAGATGAGATCCTGTGTTGATCCTCCTACATCCCATCGCACTGGCATGAACGAACAACCAGGTGCTACACCTATGACTCGTCCGTACCCTTCAGAAGCCAGTGCCAAACCTGCACAGGGTGTGCCATGGTAGTCTTTTCTATTTTCGGTTGCTTCGGCTAAAGGTAAGTCGTCATCTGGTCTTATATTCTCTGGGTCACCAGATACTGCTTCAGTTCGAGTAAAATCTGATGGGAATTTTACCTTTCTCTTCAGGTCTGGATTTTTTAATTCAAAACCATCATCCATCACTGCAACAATAATGCTAGGATCCCCCTTAGTGATTTGCCAAGCGCCTTTAGCTTTTATATCGCTTCCTTTTCTCACAAATGGAATGTTAGTTTGGTTATTGAGATGCCACGCGTCCCTAAACAGTTTATCTTGGATAGTAAGCTCAAATAATTTATGTCTCATTACAAAATCAGGTTCAATATACTCTATCCTTTCGTTATCTTGAAGTTTTGAGCACAGTTTTATAGGGTTCATTCCAGTTTCGTTGGTAAGCTGACAAGAGTATAAGTTAGCGGCCATTTCCTTACGAAACTGAAGATGATACCTGCGTAATAGTTCTTCCCGTTCTTCTTTGGGTACATTTTCTCTAAACTTAATGTTCACCTTATCAGTAATAACTAGGCGTTGTGGTAGCTCTTTATCAACAACCTCATACACATGATGAGAAATTCCGGTCTTTCTTATTTCATTCATCAATGTGTCACGGCTCTTTGGACCGGTACTATTAACAACCTGTACGCCAGGTGCAACTTGGCTTATATTCTTCACATTTTTCTTTTTTCGTAATTTGTCAATGGCTTCAGGATTTGCAGTTAAAACAGAAAATTCTTGTTGAGATTCCTTCAGCTTATAATTTTGATTACCGATTTTAATTGATAATTCTTGCATTTGAGCTATCACCTGCAATGTGATTATTATGCATTTACTTACTGCGATATGCTATGAATAATATTTACAATCTAAAAAGATATAAATAATAGGGGTTTTAACTAACTTTGTAAAATTTTAGATCTTAAGGGAAATGTGGGTATCCCGTAATGGGAGAGCATAATTCTCCTTGCCATGTTATTGTTGCCTGAAGTCGACGTCGTCCTTATCAACAGCTACAAAGTATCTGAAGTGATAAACTACATAGAAAAACTGGCGCTCCGGGTATCCGGCAGAAAAAACCTTTAGAAAAGAGACTCGATCAAAATACATTTCAACAAAAAGAAAAATGACAGTTAAACTCACTATTCGGGAAGATAAATATGCCCGCTCTGCATAAGATAGTTTCATTTTGTCAGACGGATACCTCTTGCAGATTTGAGCCTGCATCTTTACATCTTTTGGTGGAAATAGATCTGCTTGGCAGTGGATGTTATATGGCCGTCTAGTAGTGGAGATAGCACCTCCACCCTCCGGACGTTATTGACAAATTCAAAGATTTTGATTTTTTTCTAGGAGTTGCATCTATCCTTTGAGATGCCTTAAATCTTTATATAATTACACACTGCTCACGTCATTTATTGTATACGAACTATTTTTCCTGCCATACTTGGAACAAGTTTTACAATAACCATGGGCAGAATCGTATTATGATCTATTGTGGAAGGATCTGAGGTAATTTTGATTATCCAGCTCAACATTTCAGCTAATTATATTAAAGATCTCATACAGAACATGTTCAAAAAGCTGGTTATTCCCCTAACAGATGAGTTCGATATCAATGATAGGGGTGTGAAGGTCAAGGCACTAGTCCATCACCTATCATTCGAAGGTGTCAGCTCGATTGAACGAGTTGAGTCGGTTGAGAGCATATGGTCACCGCTGTATCCGGATAGACCGCCTGAAATTTTATCTAATGCAACGAAGTTGCAGATCGTCCAGCCAGTACAGGTCTATATAGCGAGGCTTGATGATCTAAAGAAGAAAGGCACCGAAAAGATAACATCTTTTATACAAATCATGCCCAATGTTAAGCTAGACCTGACAGCATCGCCACGACCAATCAAAAAAGGTGGGTTCGTTCTAAAGCCTAGGAAGGAATTCACTGGCCCGCTTGTCTGCATTACATTTAGCGATCTTGATTTTGGTGCTCTTCCGCTAGAAGAGAAAGTGAAGGAACGAATCACCAATTCTATAAGAGAGAAGGCAGAAGAAATATGTATAGATATTCCTGTAAGTTCACTCATAAAATCTGTAGGCAAGGATCCCGCTTTACAACCTGCTTTAAAATCCCTCACAGAATTGATTGGTAAGAATCCTGTTGTAGTCAATGCGGCGGCTTCAGGATATGGGAAAATGGAGCTCACCACGGACGGTAGAATGAGTTGGAGTTCGCTAGACGTTCAGCGCGTTGCGTTTAGGCTAGAATTTCTTGGAGGGGATTATTTGGGCATTGATACCTGGAAGCGATTTTACAGCGGCGACATCGTGACTGATCTTGATCTTAGCGGATCTCCTGAAGAACTTACCAAAACGGACTGGAGTGTCTTCATAGATAGGACTACGCTTCTTGCTGTATTCAGCGGAATTATTCGTGAGGAGCTCAAGAGCTCGACTGAGTTCGAGCTGAAATCTGGGCTCGATAGTAATTGGTATGACTCTTGGCCGGAATATAGAGAGGATGGGGAATATGTCCTCTCAGAGGGGAGAGCAGTAGCTACAATAGGGTTTAACGGCAGAGGACATTTTGAGGGTTGTGCTATAGATGTAGATGAAGTCAGCTTTGTTTTCGAGCTTCTTTTAAAAGAGACTAACGTTCTTCAGGTGCGTGGATCATTTAGTTGGAATTTAGATAACTGGGATGTAGTGGGCTGTGGCCTCAAAAAAGCATTCGAATTCAATCCGTATACCTTTCTTCTTGGCGGTTTTGCAGGTCCCTTTGGGATGGCCTTATTTAACCCGTTTGGCTTTGCGATTATTTTGTTGGGAGCAATATACATAGCGTCAACGGAAAAGCCGCCAACTGCGGAAAGGCCTAAGTGCACTTATACCGAGGATAAGACGAGCTTCCTTTGTGAATATCCTATCCCTCCTCCTATTGATAACAGAGAATTCGGTCGCATGGATACAACCTCAGTCCGCGGCCTTACTAGGGGACTATTGCTAGGCGGTAAAATTACTTCTCCTCGTGACATAAAACCTTCCCTCCTTATTGTCGGAGATGTTTGGCCGTTTGAATGGCGTCATGAAGACCCTTGCAAAAAGAAGGTTGAACTAATGGTATATGCGGAATTTCCATACTTCGAAGGTCCATATGTTGAGATCAATGAAATCTCAGTTCGAAATGACCGTTTCGAACAGTTCAGACCTTATTTAAAGACGACTCCCGATGGCCCCTCAGGTTACAGCCTCTCATCGAAAGTTGTAGTACAGATACCGCGCGCCGAGCTGAAGCCAGAGTATCTTGCCGCACCCTATCCGTGCGAAATTCTAATCAAGAGCAATGCTGGAGCATATTGGATTACATTACCCCCTATTCCAGTACTTACACGCGAGATCGAGGAGGAACTAGAAAAAGCACTTCCAGACTTGCGAAAGATTGGCTGTGAACCTCAACCTTACGATGATCCTTTTCGGCGCGGAATCGAAATCACGCCTCCTGGGCCAAGCGACGGACCAGATTGGTTCGGAGTGCATAGGGATAGGCGAACGAGTGTCCCAGAGAATTATAACATTTGGAGAATCAATGCTGGAAAACTTAAACCAGGCGAGCATATAGAAATGCGTGCTTCTAACAGAATACTTGCAAGGGGTATTGCAGACAGCCGTGGTTTTGCAGAAATGAGTGTGTTTGCCCAGCTAGAATCTGAGGAAACTATGTTCTCTCTGCGCGCATTGGGTAACGGTGAAGAAACACAACCGATGCACGAGACAACAACAACAACAAACGTAGTGCGCTCTGTGAAAACGCGCACACAGGATGAAACCATAAAGGAGACTCACGCGCTTACAATAATGCGAGTTCAGCTACTTCAGCAGTCCCGACTTGAAATCAATGACTCATGCATTGATCTTGATGCAGGGTTTTTCGAGAGTTATCCTGCATTGTTTGTCCTTACCCCCTACAGTCTGAGCGTGTACGATGTCAGCATTCCTGGTTATCCACGGCGCTCCTATCAACTTCCTGCGGCGGGACTCCATTCCGTCGTCATGTGGAAAGGGATGTTAATTACAGCAGACAGTCAAGGCCTAGCCCTACCTTTGGATCGACAGCGCAGTGGAACCAGAATATTTGAAGACTCGGGTATACGTGCATTAAAAGCCGGTCAGGAGTATCTCTATGTTCTTAAAGATAATGATATAATCGACGTTTTATCTAGAAATTTTGAGAGGATTCATTCATTTCAGATGGAAAGCGGGTTGCCCATCTTGGATATTGCAGCTACCTCTCACTTACTTGCTGTGAGCCGTAGTGATCGAATTGATGTCTATAATATGGAGAATCCAAACCAAACTACTCCTGCTACCACGTATGCAATCAGCGGTGCTATGAAGATTAGTCGCGCTAAGCTTGCGATTAGCAACAATTCATTCTATTTGCATAATCCTAATGGAGGAGGCAGAATAGTCGATTTCAGCGAAGGCAATGGCATTGTCACTGCGGACTACTACTATGAAGATCCTTGGTTTGTCCGCTCTGTACGCGTGGGCAATGTATTTGCCCGGTTAGGCTTGAACTCCACCCAGCTTGAATTATATAGCATCGCTGGAGCCAAAATACGATGATTTTAGAAAATACACACAAGCATACAGTGGTATTTACCAAAGTCTTGATAAAAGTACATAGCTGATTCTCCAGAACTTGTGGATTGTAGTGAGAGAGAGAGCGCTATAGGCTCTATGCACCTAGCACCGTTATGGCAGATCCTCGTGACTTTCTTCATTGCCGCCAGCCAACGATAATGGTCTTGCAACACTTCAACATGGTATATAATATCATTGATTAACTACTCAGAACAGTAGTCTTTTTACAGATACAAAATTGTTTTATATCATCGCAAGAATGAATATATTCATTCTGAGCAACATGTCAGGAAAAACCATGGAATTGAAGAGCAAATTAGATCCTAAAGTCAGCCCGGTTACTGCGGAGGAATCTTGCTCTGACGGCAACATCATGACAGAAGAACTAAGCCAGATGGATGAGCAAATCGTCGAGATACAGACAAAGTCTGGTTACAAAATAATTCTTGTCAAAAATGCTTCAAGTGGAATTGAAAGGATAGTGTTTTCTCATAACAGGGTTGAAGGAAGAGAATGCGCTATTGAATTAAATCCTACACATAACTCCATTTCTCTCTTAAGTCAAATGGACCTTCACATAAAGGCAACTAACATTGAGATTGAAGCAGATAAAACAATGAACTTGAAATCGGGATCCATAATGACGATTAATGGCGCTCTGGTAAAAATAAATTAAACCAAGAGGAGGAGAATTGATTTTGTCTTGGGCTGCAACTGTGGGTGATAATACAAGTCATGGTACGCCGCTCTATCCTGGACCCGGAAGTCCAAATGTATTAATTTCAGGCAAACCTGTGTGGCGAGCCAGCATTGACTCTCATACCTGTCCATTATCAGATCCGGGACCAAAGCCTCATGTCGGCGGAGTTGTTCTAAAGGGAAGCCTAACTGTTCTAATCAACGGATACTCTGTAGCTAGGTGTGGTGACGACATCGTGGAAGCAGGTATCTCTAACCGAATTATTACAGGTAGCCCCACGGTGCTCATCGGCTAGCAATGACAATGTTTTTTCTATGAACCTGCATGATAGAGAGTTACTGCCCCTTCACTTAAATTGATTCACAATCCAAAACACAATTTTAATGTAGATTTGCTTACAACAAGTCAACTTTGAGACACTTAGTGCTTATTAGCCTCTACATAGAGTAAATAATATTTTTACATAAGCAGACCATAATGCGTATATAACAACTCCTTTGAGTATTTGATGGCGACATGTATCATATCGACAAATCTAACTCGATCATCAAATGACCTTGGGAAGGATATAACAAGTACAGGCCTTTTGGGAATAAATTTGCAGCTCCTGATTGGTCCTACTATTGCAACTCCTGCACCCGCATCCATTACTGAGGCCATCAAATCAATAGAAGTCACTAATTCCGATAGTGGCCGAAGTGGATTTCAGATAGTCTTCATGCTAGGGCGAGGGGGCGGAGATATGATGGATTATTCACTTTTTAATACTTCACTTATCAGACCATTTACAAGAGTAATCATTGTTGTGAATATTGGTACAACGAGAATAGTGTTACTTGATGGATTTATTACGCATTACCAATTTAGCCCCTCAGATTCTCCAGGTGCATCAACATTTACAGTCACTGGAGAAGACTACAGCATCATAATGGACAGGATCAAATTATCAATGCCCCATCCTGCTCAGCCAGACGTGATAATTGTTGGCAAAATCCTTATGCAATATGGTCTGATACCAGTTGTGATTCCCCCTCTTCAGATGGTAGTTCCAATTCCGGTTAAGGAGACACCACTCCAGATTGGGACAGATTTGGAATATATTCAACAATTGGCCCAAAAATATAATTACGTCTTTTATGTCGAACCTACAGACGACCCAGGTACAAATATTGCATATTGGGGACCCTCAGTCAGAGCAGGAGGTGTACAAAAGGCCTTAACTGTGAACATGGGTGCAGCAACAAATACTACTTCCATAAGTATTCAAAATAACGCCCTAGAACCTAAGATGGTTGTTGGAGTTATTCAAGATGAGAATGCGCAGAATATTCCCATTCCGATATTCGTTCCTCTTCCTTTGCCTCCTTATCTCGCCAGTCGGCCCGCTCACATTTTCAATCAACCTTATGTCAAAAAAACCTTATTTCCGAGTGAGGGCGAACACAATGTCCTTAGTGCATACATAAGCGCACTAGGAGAGGTGGATAGTTCCAAGGATGTAGTGACAGTATCTGGGGAAGTGGATACACCGAGATATGGCAATATACTTCGAGCTAGAAGACTGGTCAGCCTTAGAGGGGTAGGAACCACTCACGATGGACTGTATTATGTAAAGAGCGTTACGCACAAGATCGAGCGGGGTACCTATAAACAAAGTTTCACACTGGTCAGAGAAGGTAATGGATCAATAATAGCAGGCGTTAATCCTTGACAGATGGAGCTCAACGCGGTGGGGAAGGTGCTGGCAAACGCTACTATGGAAAATACAGAGGCAAGGTTGTAGACAACATAGATCTTCTAGGGAAGGGACGAATCATTGCAATAGTTCCATCAGTTTCTCAACTGATCCCTACTGGCTGGGCCAATCCCTGCTCTCCCTATGCCGGTCTTGGAGTAGGAATGTTTTTTGTCCCACCTATTGGTGCGAACGTCTGGATAGAATTTGAAGAGGGAAATCCCCAATATCCTATATGGACTGGAGGCTTTTGGGATGAAAAGGATTTAGCTCCAATCTTTCCAGGTCCACTTAAACCTGGCAATTTTACAATAAGAACGCTTACCGGTAACTCTATAACGCTTAGCGATCTGCCTCCAGGCATAATTATTGATACAAAAGACAGAAAAAGGATTGCAATTGATGCCACAGGAATCGAACTTAGTTGGGCAGGAGCAGCAATAAAAATCCTGCCAGGCGGCATTATCAGCGTAACCTCTACGAAAAATGTCTCCATTAAATCTGCCACGAACGTATCAATCAACAGTCCTACCTGACATTTGTATTGATATTCTTTTTTTACAGGGTTATTATTTAAGAGATATAAATAGAATTTGGCTTACTCAGAGTCTCATAGCCAAAGATTAAGAGAGCAAAAAAATTCATCATCAGAGAATGCTTATATTCGCCGATGACGAAAGAAGACAGTTTATAAAATTTGAGCAGAAGCGGTCTTACCACACGTTCGTCTAAAGGCGCCCTTGTATCTTTTGATATGTCCAATCCTGTGCCACGAGTAATCCTTTTTCAGTATAACCCTGATACCATGTCAAGATCTCTACAAGGACAAGGAGGAGGGGGAGGTGGAGATAAAGGCGGATCACAAATGGAGGCATTCAGACTTCGAGGACCGCCTAATGAGACTATTAGCTTGGATATTGAATTGGATGCGACAGACAAGCTCGAGCACCCTGACCAAAACAAAGTAACAGCCGAGAGTGGGCTTTATCCAGAATTGTCTGCTCTTGAACTACTTTTATACCCAAAGAGTCAAGACATGATTTCTGCTTCTAAAGCAGCGTCTTCTGGAATCCTTGAAATCATTCCTGCAGAATCTCTATTTACTTTGTTTGTTTGGGGTCCTAAGAAGGTCCTTCCTGTCCATATAACCAAGTTAGATATCACCGAAGAAGCCTTCGATGCAAACCTCAATCCTGTACGTGCCAAAATATCTCTAGGATTGAAAGTTCTAACCTATTCAGATTTGACTGCTGACCATCCTGGATATTCACTTTTCTTTGCACATCAGATAGCAAAAGAGAATTTGGCAGCTCGCGGTATCACTAATGATTTATCCACAATCAGTACGAGAATGGAGTCTTTGTTCAGGTGAGGCTTGCAAGAAATGTTTGATCAGACTAGCAGATATTACAATCTGAAAAACCTAGTGTACAAGATAAAGGAAAAAAATGGCGAAGCACGCACTATTACCTATAAAGAACGCAGATTCCTTCCCAAAGTGGAACAGATGAATATCATACAAAATGTAAGCGTTCTGCCAGGCGAAAGGCTTGATAACTTCACTTATCGCACTATTGGTGATCCTGAACTATTCTGGCATATTTGCGATGCCAATGAGGCTATGCATCCTCTTGAAATGACAAGGGAGCCGGGCAGGATTCTAAATATAGGAATTCCAAAAATTAGATAGAAGTATGATACATGACGAACGATATATGATGACACTAATAATTTATTCATTGTGAATAAGATTTTTGCTTGCCATTTGCAGTTGATTTTTTTGGATTCTGGTGGTGGTTGTCATCTAAAAAGGTTCTTGTCAAAAGTTGATTCACCTCTTCGTAAGTGCCATCAATGCCTTGAATAATGATTGGCTTACTTCCCTTCCAATCCAAGCTGAATCAGTTTTACCCAGTTTCAAATTAAAGGACCCAGCATCGATACTAGATGCATCCTGAGAATCATCAAATGATTGTATGTCTACAAAATGGGGTTTATCATTGATGCGGACCAAATTCAAAATGGACTCGCTTGAAAAAAGGGAGGTCAACTCTTGGTCAATTACTTTGGCTAATATATTTCTGTTAAGGTTATTATTGAAACCGGAAAGAAGTAGTTCATCTATTTCAATGGAAATATTTTCGATATTCTTAATGTAATCATGAGATCCAATAGTGTGTGCCTCGCTATCATTTTTGCTGCCGCCATCATCATTATTGTTATCATAATTTAAAACATCGCCATTATTATCTATCAGTGATGCCATTTCACCACCCGTTAAGCTCCGCCTGAGGGAGTGGACGTTCTAATTTTTCAAATTCAATTCGTGCAGATTCTTTCAGGTGTATCATGCTTACTTTAGTCCCTTCTTCAGCTGCAAGGAATGCCGCGTTTAGTGCAATGTTTCTAATATTTCCTCCAGTTATATTCAATTTGGCCAAGGATTCAATATTTAGATTCTTAGTCGGAGTATCGTTAGGAAAGATGTTTCTCCAAATTTCTGCTCTACTTAGCTCATCAGGAAATGGGAATTTCACAATGAATCGAATCCTCCTAATGAATGCATTATCGAGCGCAGTTTCCATATTTGTAGCTAAAATGGCCAAACCACTGAATTCTTCCATTCTCTGCAATAGATATCCAACTTCAATATTGGCATATCTGTCATGACTATCTCTTACCTCAGTGCGCTTGCCAAATAAGGCATCAGCCTCATCAAAAAAAAGGATGCTGCCGCCAGTTTCAGCTGCTTCAAAATGCCTATCAAGACTTTTCTCAGTCTCGCCAATGTACTTGCTTACTATTTTAGATAAATCGATCTTAAAGAGATCAAGTTTGAGCTCATTAGCAAGAGCCTCTGCAGCCATTGTCTTACCTGTTCCGCTTTCGCCTACAAACAGCGCAGTTGTGCCAAGACCTCTGCTACTCTTGGCTTCAAATCCCCAATCACCATATACTTTGGTTCTATTTTTTTGGTGTAGGATAATCGTCTTGAGCAACTGTTTTTGCTTCGTAGGTAGTACAATATCTTGTAATGTGGCGGCAGGTGAAATCGGCGTGGCCAATTTGCTGAGCCGGGATTGAGCTATTTTGCGAGAGGATTCCCAAAGAGTAGAGGCAAATGATGAAAAAGATGATGATGAAGAATAAGATGACGAAGACGATGAAGAGAGGTAAGAATCGTTATCTCCTCTTGTCAATAGCAATGTTTCTTTTATCGCGCAAATAATATCGTGTGTGTTAAAATAAAAGGTACCCATCAATTTTGTCAAGTCTGCGTCACTAATGATGTTAGAAGGAAGCCCTTCTAATTTAATGCCATCTCTCCATACTTTGCGTTGGTCTGATTTGAAAGGCTTAGAAATTCCAAATGAAATTGCATGAACGGGATCAGAGGATAGCCAGCTCTCATCTGTGCTTAGGAATAATGGCCTTGGTAGAAGGTTAGACTCTACAAGTTTTGTTATTGTCTTTCTTAATGCAGGCTCCATAGCACCTTGTGCTGAAATATAGAGAGCATATCCAAGTAGTAACGCATCTCTATAGCATATTGCAGAAAATGCATCTATTTCCTCAGGCTTTAATGGAATTGATTCCGCATCTATTTGCCAAAGCCTTAAACCTAATTTCTCGCAAACCCATTTTGCAACATTCTTTTTGGAAAATTCATCTGTCCCCCACAGGTTGACATTTGGCATATTCATGTGCAGCCTTCCTTTGGTAAGAGAGGCTTCGTCCTTGCTCGCATGATTAGAGGTTACCCTATCTTTTTCTTTTTCTTTTTCTTTTTTGCGGCATGCATCCAAAATCATCCATCCAAATTGTTGCTGGGAAGAAGGCAACGATGCCTTTATTTCGACAGGCCTAATCATGAGGCCCCAGAGTTGCCTATCATGGTAGGATATTCCGAGAAGATAATGAAGCATCCCCTCGTCAATTTTGATGGGAGATCGTGCAATTGGTGAATTAGGATGATGATCTATTAGGGTGATTAGCCGAAGTCTCCGTAAAGGAGATACAGGAGTGATAGCAGTCCAATGAGGATTTGGCAGTGCGGCAAGTGCCAGGCTGAATGTGGCATAAGAAAGATTTGGATTTCCATTGGCTTTTCCGCATAAATCCGCAATTTCACCTTTTAGTTCTACAGCCGCGCACAGTAACAATATCCATGTCTCAAAGTCAGTGAGGCCAAATAATCTAGATATTGTTTCAGTCGCAGGAGGGGACAAAGAAGAGAAACCTTTCTCCCAATTATTGTGTGTATGTACATCCAATAGTAATGCCGACTCGGGAATATCTTCTGCCATGCTTTCATCCTGTTCTCTATTTAAATCTGTAACACAGTCTCTGAGCATTACTTCGATTTTGTTGATCCTATCAATTAGATAGTCTTGATTTTTTTTAATCCAATTATCGGAGTGCATATACATTTTTGATCCCCTTTTTCTTACCGCTTCCTTATCTCAATAAATGGAAGATATTTTCCGAATGTCCGACTAGAGCGGACATCATCACGATGTACAAAGCTATCAGCTCCATCAACTCGTACTCTGACCAAAAATGATTCGCTTGCTCCGCTTATAGCAAAATCCAGTGGAATAGTGAGGGGTGGAAGTGTCCTTATAGCACCAATTGAGGTGGAGGAGGGTAATTTAACGTCGAACATGTGAGATCCTATAAACACTGCAACGTTTTGTTTGTCAGAAACAGCCGGTTCTATAGTCACACGAAAGCTTGTTCCAGGAACGATCGGAGTTGTTGCTGGAGATATGCTTACTACTCTCGGAGCAAGTACAAATGCAGCAGTGTTTGATACACTCCAGTTTTCATGCTCAGTTGTCGAAGGAGGTTCCCCAACAGTTAGAGAATGCACTACCTGAACCGGTTTTACCCCTGCTGTTAATCCTTTGGGGATCTCTGTTGTAATTTCCGTGTTAGTCACATCCTCTGATTTTGGTACTAGTGATGATATTGTCCCGAATAAGACTTTAAGGCTGCCGCCATCTGCCAACAAGTTGTTCCCTATCACCTTTATTCTAGCGTCAGCAGTTAGCTCGACAATCTGCGGCTCGATCCTTTCGATTACAGGGTGCTTAAATGGTAGCACGTATAACTTTCGGTTTTGCACAGGCAGTCTAGGTTTTACCACCTTCTTGCTATCTAACAACACCGCAGTGACAAGACAGCTGACTGAAAGTCGATAGTGGGTCTGAAAGAATGCAGACCAAAGTTTGGTCATCTCTTCAAGGGATTGAGGAAGAATAGAGATTTTGAGAAGCTCTATTTGGTCGGCCAAGGTATCTACAGTATCGGCTGCTGGAATCCTTGGATTTCTTACTAGTATTATCCTTTCAAAAGCGTCACTTATCATTTTTCTAGTAATAATCGGGTTTTCGTGTAATGTCAGCATTGCCTTGGCAAGAATCTGCTGACATTGGATATCCTGTAGATCATCTTTGTCTGCAGTATCTGCAGTCAATAAATAATGTAGGTTTAGAGCTAGAACAGGTTTTTTTTCCAGTCTTCCCATTCCATCTCTTGTTGGGAGATCAATGGTTTGGTAAGCTGTGTTTGGCGAACTATGATATAAAAATAGGTTTAACCTCATCCTTCTATCTGCCGCCTCAAGCTTATCCGGTGGCTTTGCAGTAACTCTAATTTCTCCAAAAGGAGGGGCACTTAAGCTATCATATAACAGACTTTGTAAAGTTGCAGTTACTGTTGCTACTGCATGGTAGTTACTCATTTTGTTAGTACCGTCCCTCAGATCTCTGCTTTAGATAATCCTTGAGAGTCAAATGATGTTGTTCGGAATCCTGTGAAGCTTGTGGCGGGGGAGAACTGGACAAGGATTGTTGAAATCCTTTAGGCAGTACAGCTTTGACTTCTATCCGTCCTATACGGATGGTTACAGTGCTAGTCAAGGTGGCAGCTTTATTTAATGAGCTCTCATGCTTCCTTGCAGCGGAACGGGCTCTCCCTTCCTGATCTTTCTGATCAGACGCATCAGATACCACTATCCGCGGGTCAGCAGGCAATAGATTTGCTGGTTTTTGGTCGATAGACCCATGTATACTTTCATTGCTAGGATGTTTCTGCCGCTTGAAGCTCCCAGATTTTTCTTCATCGCTATTTGTAGAAGAAAAGTCCTGACGGGATTCACTCATATTCTCTCTTAAATGCGACATAGAGGAATCTGGTATCAATGGTGAGGAGGATGAAGGATGAGGGGGCTTTGGTGAGTTGGTATTATTGGCATCATCATTTCTATTATAATTATTACTATTGCTATTGTACATCCTACTATCTTGTTCTTTAAATTGCTCATTTGGCTCCCACTGCCCAAAGGTATTGGATAGCATATCAGGAGTCAGAGCAGGTTTAATTATTGGAATGGCAGGATATGGTATTAGTCTTAAATTTGACGAAGCAGAATTGAAGATATTAAAGGTTCTGGAAATTAGATTATCAATATAGCGAGACTCACAAGGCGGCTGCTGCTGGTCATCATTAGTAGTCATGGGTAGAGTTCTCTCCTGACAAAGATCTATTGATGAGTTCGACGTATTTCTTACGTCGCCTTACCGGCAAGGATAGTATCTCGCTTTCATTCCAATGATAATGGAATGCTAGCCAATGAACCTCTTCTTCTAGCAACCGCTGTCTTGCAGCAATTTCTTGAAAGATGAAATCCTCCACGATAAATGCGGTTTGGAAGAAATAATTGCAATGGGGACAGGTGATGTTAAGCACAATATCTGACTGAGGATCCAATTCTCCCAATTTTGAACTAACCTTGGCGAGAAAATCGTTTGAAATATCATTCGGCAGGATAGGTAAGGCTGAGAGGATAAGTGACTTCACAGCATGCTGGGTATATTGCGAGATATTAGAGCTCTTGTCAAGAGATAATATTGCCTCCTGATCTTTTGCGTTAGGCAGGCGAACTCTTAAAGCATAACTATCAATGGAAACCTCGTATTCTGATTTTGGCTGTAATTCAGTTGATGGCTGCAGCATGTCTGAAACAGAAATTCGCATAGAAATTATTTCCTTACAGGACTGGCAATTAATTTCGCAGCTCATAATTTCGCCAAATGTCAATCGCCTAAGATGTAATAGAATCGCTATCCTATCGCCCAGAGTCATCCTTGAGACTATGTCGGCAATGTTAAGTAAAAAAGATGTCTTTGAGACAAATCTTCTACTTTTTTTGCTCTGTTCTTCTTCTTCTGCGCCTTCGTCTTCATCTTCTTCTATAGGTGAACCATCAATAGCCGGCAGAATCGTTACTCGAGCTAGAAGTTCAGTTGTCTTGGCAGAGAGAGGGATATCTTCTCTCAAAGCTGACAGATACCGCTCATCATATCCATTTAGTTCTCGCACATATAACGAACGAAGCCAACTATTACCATCGTAGGAAACACCATGGGGAATCCTTATCTGCATAGCTTTTTCCGTTTCCAAAGACCCAAACCACCACCATCACTATTATTAGTGGCTCTCTATACGCTGATGATGATCATCATCAAAAACTAGGCTCCGAAGGTTCAGTTATTGCTTCATCTCTGGCCCAGCCCTCATTTTCAAGTTTTATATGTTGAAGAATGTGAGCATTTGCATTTGCATCAAAATCTGATGTGGCCTGATATTCTGATACCCAACATCGATAAAGATGATAGGATATCACGACTTGTCCTGCTTCGTTCAGTACATCGAGGATTATATCTTTTCGAAAATCCTTCAGTGAGGCCTCTGCACCAAGTCCGGAGCCAAAATTCCAACCTTTGTTGGCCCATTTCTCAAACTCTATATCGTGTGTAACACCTCTCTCCAATGTAACTGCCTCATACTCTGTTCTACCAGGCGATTTTCGAGTTGAACTTGGATCTCCGCCGCTACGATGTTTTATTACTTCGGTCGTACGCTTTAAGGCAGATACTTTGCTGACTCCTGCGACATATCGGCCATCCCATTTCATCAGAAACTTAAAGTTCTTGTAAGGATCCCGCCTTGTTGGGTTTACTGTGAACTGGACCAATTGTTATACCTTCGCCTCCATATTGTGTCCAGCGAGCTGCTTTATCTGCAAGATAACAAATTCTGCAGGTTTGAGCGGAGCAAATCCAACGACGATGTTGACAGTCCCTCTATCAATGTCCAATTGTGTTGTAGTGTCATGATCGCACTTTACTAAATAAGCTTCTTTTGGAGTAATTCCCTGAAAGGCTCCTTTAGTGAAGAGGTCTTGCATAAAAGAGCCCACGTTAAGCCGAATCTCAGCCCAGAGACGCTCATCGTTAGGTTCAAAAACTACCCACTGAGTCCCTCGATATAGGCTCTCCTCTAGATACAGGGCTAGTCTACGGACAGGAAGGTATTTCCACTGATCTGCAAGTTCATCTGCCCCTCTCATGGTACGAGAGCCCCAAACAACAATTCCTGCAGGAGGTTTGATTCGCAAGCAGTTTATGCCGATAGGGTTTAGCTCTCCGTTCTCGGCATCAGTTAGTTTTACAGTAAGGCTGCTGGCACCTGCTATTCCTGCTTGGATTCCAGCTGGAGCCTTCCATACGCCTCGATCAACATCTGTCCGAGCCATGACCCCTGCAACAAATCCGCATGGAACGAATTCTCTAAGTGCATATCCATCCAAAGGATCAGGAGCCAAAATTCTAGGGAAAAAAATTGCTGCGTTTTTGTCGCGTAAACTTCCAAATGTGACATCTATTCCTGTCGTAGTCTCAAGAGGTTTAGACTTGGTATTCCAGGTCTTCGGAGGATCGATAATAAGAATTGCTCGCTTGTCCTTACAGTATTTTAATGCAGAGCTATAAACGCCACTGGGTATATCCAGTTCAACTTTGTTTTTCCCAACGCTTTGTTGCAAAGGGGGAATGCATAAAATATTGAATATGTCTACATCGTCGAGAGCATATATCCCCTTCTTTGCTTTCCTATCCTCAGGGATTATTCTTGTCAACTCGTTAGCTATTGTATCAGCTGGTGTTCCCTCCGCGCCCTTCTCCTCTGCCTGATAAACGCCAACACTCTTTGCAGAAGTTGTAGTCGAGTCTACAACATCACCTTTTTTGATATTAATATATTTTGAGTTATCTTTCAAAACTTGGCGTATAGAATGCGGACTCGTATCTGGAAGAGCTAGCCTGTAGAATGACTCCAGCGTGGAGGATTCCTTTAACCAATCAGCGAATTTTATGCTTGTGTCATAGTATGTTTTCACATGGAGGTTAACAAGATCTGTAGCGTCCTTGTTTTGCTCTACAACTACAGAGAAACCCTTGTTTACTTTGCCTACGTCAAGCGATTCAAAGTGCAAACCGTCTGAGGCTGCAGTACCAGTAAGGGTAAATTTTCTTACGAGACTGTCGGGTTTGGCATTGTCATCTATGGCCACGATGATGGCGTCTGCTCCGCCGTTGAGAAAGTATTGGTAAACTGCATAACTCATGCTGCTATCTCTTGATAACCCTCCAAATATGCGGACATATTCTTCAAAGCTATGGATCGTTGTTGCTTTATCTCTAGGTCCAGTCTTTGCACGACCAATAAATGCAGTCTTTGATGTCTGGACACCAACAATTGGGTGAACAGAACTCTCTAGTTCTTCGACATATACACCAGGATAAGTAGGATTAATTGGCATCATGACCCCTCGGTATTATTTGCTGTGATGTGGAACGTAATTCATAGACTTTTTTTGCCATTGAGTCATCTTGAGAGTACTTTTGGTAGTTTTCTGATAAGAAGTATGATCGTACAAAGCGACTAAGTCTATAAATAATCGAGCTTTCAGATTTCTTATCGTGCTGATCAGGTTTTTTAGAATATTGCCCAGGATAGCCAAAATCATTCAAGTTATATGAGTCAAATGAAGCATAAAATTCAGTAGATGTTACCGCATTTAGAAGATTAATAATGAAAACTCATCACATCGGTTCTAATTGGCATCTCGTATTTAAGGTTTAGATTGTTTCAGGAGTAGAGAATATTCAATAGGGCAAGTAAATTGATCAAATTAAAGACCTACGTACGCTAGATCGGACCATCATTCTCTGTTCTGCGTCGTACCCCTCGAACAAATGAGCTCGCCGAATATTCGGTTTAAGGAAGAAATTATCTTTTTGTTTTCTTTCTTTTGGTTGCAAGATATCTTGCATACCCCTGTTTCCTTTCTTTACTTTTGTAAGGCGTATTTTTTCATAAAGGCGTCTGCTGGCGCATCTGCTGGATGATGCATATTCATGGGGGTGTTCCAAGATAAAGATGCGGCCATCCTTGCAGGACAGTCCTTGGTTAATAATAAAGACATTCGGTTAAAGTTAGTTGTCATTAATATGTCTCGTTGATATTCTACGTTCTGGTATAAGAGTGTCGCTGACATTTTTGAATTAATGTGACAGATTTTGAAATGTTAGTCCTGGTCGAGAGTTTATCTTACCTATAGGTCAGGTTTATCTTCCTAAAAAATATGGAAGCGACGCGATATGCACAACTAGACCTACTTTTACACATTTCTTGACAACATTGCGACATTGCCGTTAAAATTAGCTTCTAGAAGAATAACGTAATAGTCTCATAATATCTCTCAAACCATTTCCGGACTAGATACCCCCTTGGTTGTTTGTCTCTCCGATAGTCAATTAAGAGTCAAACTGTCGTTGCTCTGGATTTTTCAGTAATGTGATCTAGGCCATCAGAATACATTTTTAACACTTCTATTTGGGCCTCTCCATAATCGCCTTCTACAATCGGCATAATGTATATCTCTTGACACTAATGCTGTAAGCTAGACATCCTCTTGCCTGATCTTAACAGAGGCACATCGAGACAGTGTGGACTTAGTATATTGAAAAATCCTGAATATCTCCTGAACATTGTGATGGGACCACCATGCAATCGGTATTGTAGAGTGCATGGATCGCTCTATACTTTGGTACTGTGGCTTCTAGGACAGAATGCATAAACTCATCCCACAAGTGAAAAATGTTGCAACAAATGGGTTTAATCTATTAGGGTGTAGCAAAAGCGTATTGTTATTCGTGAAACGCCAGAATGTGGTTTAAAGCCAATGCCTGATGCCTTTAGCTGGCAACTTTTGAAAACAAGAAATTATCAATAAAGTTGCTGACAAGTCATTAATGCAATGTTTTTCTACTGGGGGTTGGATACGGTTTCTATATAATGTCGTTTGCAATAGCGCATCAAAGTAATAGTAGGGCAGCGGATAGTAAGTCATCAATACCTGCTAGAGATTCTACTATCCACAATCGCGTTAAAAAATTGGGAACAGATTTTTATCCTGACGTCTTCATCAATTTGCCACAAACGATCGAAAGTCAGACAACATCCCATTCTGCCCTCTCCCATCTGGTATTGGACTTTGCAAAAGCTAGTATCCTTCAGCCAAAGTTGAAAGTCAGTCAGCCCGGAGATGAATATGAGCAGGAGGCAGATCAAGTGGCAGATCAAGTGATGAGAATGTCAGTTTCTCCTTATCAGATTGCACCAATGGCGTCTAGAACAGAAGTAGAAGATGGTAAAAAGTTGAACATTGGTCGAAATCCACCAACTATATTTGACCGAGAAACGCCTGATAGAGTTACAAATGAAGTTAACAATATTCGTTCCAGTCCTGGTTCGCCGCTTGATGCGGGAACTAGAAAATTTATGGAATCAAGATTGGGTTATGATTTTAGTAGTGTTAGGATACATACAGATGAGAGATCTGCCCGATCTTCTGAAACAATTAATGCTCTTTCATATACAGTCGGGAATGACATAATTTTTGGAGCAGGTCAATACCAGCCTAAAAAAATCCAAGGCATGAGATTATTAGCGCATGAACTCGTGCATGTGGTGCAGCAGTCGGGTTTAGATGAAATTCGTATTGGTCAAGACAATGCCAAACGTGGTTTTTCAGCGTTACAAATATCTAACAATAGTACAAAAGGAATAGCGCGTCAACCCGGTACAGGATCAGGCCAGAGCGCTCAAGGGAAGCGTGGTAACTATACTGCCTTACAAGCAAGGCTTCTACAACAAGCCAGAGAAAGACTAAAACCCGAAAAGGATGCAATTGTAGGGGTATTGGTAACAGAGGATGGTCGGCAATTTGAATTTAAAAGCGGTGGTGGGCAAGGGTTCCCATCACATATTGAAGGGAAAGCCACGGAAAAAATGAATGAATTAGGCATAAAAAAAGCAACGTTGATCGTGGAAAAAGAACCTTGCCAAATCTGTGACAGAAGCGTCTATCCTTTTGGAGAGCTTGATAAAGATACCCCTCTTATAAGCTCTCATACAGGGAAGGAAATTTCAAGGCAAACGCCAAAGATAAACTCCGCTCTGCCAATTGGTTCTGAACTCACAGTAGTTGGTCCAGATAGTACTGGAATTTATAGAGGTACTAAAACTGCTCCTTCAACTCCCAAGACAGGTACGGTCCATGAACCACCAGCAAGCAAAGATAAACCGAAGGAGACAGTTCCAAAAGAACCGCATATGCCTAAATCGCCGAAAGCAGCACCGACTCCACCTGCCGCGAAAGAACCCACTATGCAAGAAGCATCAAAAACACCGCAATCAATCACCAAAGCACCAAATAGGATGGATGCTCTACAGATACAAACCGAGTTCAAAACTCGTATCCTAAGAGACGCAATAAAGCCTGTCATCTCAATCGGTGCGGGTTTTGCCTTCTCCTGGTTTGAGAGTAAAGTTCAAGAAAAGATGCTTGATGACTTAAGAAATTTGCCAAAGCCAAAAATTGACGAGAGGAGTGCTAGCGAATATCTCTTAGATCCAAACACCTCAAAAGCGATAAAAGTTCTTGATGTCCTCAACAAAGATTTCAAGATATTTTCAACCAGTCTTACTACCGCCCATAACACAGCTATGTTTAAAGTGGCTAGGCAAGCTATGGATAATAGATCACTATTGACATCGGTAACCCCTTCAAAAAGGGAGGAAGGCATAACACGTTCAGGGGGCCTTCTGGAATCGCTAGAGATCTACAAATATTCTCTTTCAATCGTAAAGAGTAACGTCAACAGTATTTTGAAACTCAAGGGTAGTCTTTTGGAGGCAAAAGCCGCAGCAGATAATTTGCATAACATGCTCGATCCTAAGAAAAATGTAGCTAAAGGATATCTTGCTGCGAAACTTCTTGAACGAATAGGAATTGTAGCATATCAAAATATAGTTGATTCGCTCCTGCAACTTAGCGTCGCAATTGAGAGCTGTATAAAAGATGCAGAGGATCTCCTTGCAAACGTAGAAAGGCTAATCAAAGAGACCAACGGACTGGCTGGCCAAATAAGTGAACAAACGAAGGCTATAATTGCGTCAGCTCTAGTTAGTCAGTTAGGGCTTGACAAACAATTATTCTAGCGTTTCACAATCTTTAATTAAAAATAATGTTTAGGCCATTACCATTGTTTAAAGAAGTTACAGGATCCAATGGCTTCAGATCTACGGCTATGAGGTTCGGGGCATCTGCTGGTTTTTTAGTTGCCCAACTATTGATGTCATATCTCATTAACAAAAAATGCATCAGGATGATGAGGCTAGAGCAAAAAAAGACTTGGAAAAAGTTCAATCACAAGTAGATCAACTTGAGAACTTAGACCGTGTACGTTTAGGAATTATTAGAAACCAAGCCTTCGGGCAAACAAGCTATGTAAATGTTGAATACCGAGTAAATACGTCCTCGTATCTTGATCCAGCGGATCCCTTTTTTGGACTTCAACTCATTGAAGATTTTGATGGTATAGATCTTGCGCACCTTGAGGTAACTACTCGTAATCTTCCTCAAAATGAATGGCTTATCGCAACTCATCATGAATCGGATTGGAATTTTTACGAGCATCATGTCTTTTATTCTGTTCCAATCCCTTTAAGATGGGGGAGTGCTGACGTTAAAACAGTGATCAATGAATTCGAGAAGACGATAGAAAGCAATATTCTTCCAGATGCGGAGAATCAAAAACTAAGAACTGCAATCGCTCGTTTGCAAGCAATTGAGACCAGATAGGTAGAGCATCAAGCAACGCAAACATCAAATGGGCGGGACCTTCATCTGTGTCCTTCATCTTCACAAAGATACACTCAAAGAATCCGAGATCATCAACTTGGATAACTTCATACATTTACCCGGTATTGCTGGGCAACATAAAGGAGAGAATATTATCACAAATCAAATTATAAACAAGAGTTCAGAATATTGTGTTTGAGACCTTTTCATAACTCATGATTTTAGCTTAAACTCAGCGCCTGCAGAGCTGAAGAATAGTTCAGATCCCTGAGATATTTCGGTTGAGAATATCCCTACAGATAGTCCTAGCCCGAAATTCATTTTATATGGGGGGTCGATTTTCAACACAAAAAGTTTGTTGCCTGAAATTAAAGGTCCTAATGGTATGTCTCCTGAAAAAGTATTGATTAGTGCAGGCCCATCAAAGACTCTTATCAATATTTTATTTTCAGGCTCAGTCATCGAAGGAGGGATAGTGTCATTGAATAACAGCTTTATATCAGTAAGTAACGCCTGAGGCTTATCGGGGGGCAAGGATGTTGAGAATGGAAAATGGAACCAATAAACACCATCATCAGTGCTGCTAGGACTACCAGTAAACTCGAAACGCGCTCCACCTCCTGTCGGCCCACCTCCTATTGGCTCAAAACTTCTTATAACTATTGATGGGTCTTTTTCTTCTGACCAAACGGCATTACCATGGAGCCATACTGACAAGTCTGTGAGCATTTGAGGGACAGGAGGAGGATTAGATGGCGAAAGGTCCGTCAAAGGCGGAAATATGTTTCTACAATCATCCACCACATGGATAGCCTCATCGACGTACATTATCAGCCCCAATGGTGCATAATGATGGTTAACCCCATCCCGGATTTTTGACTGAGGTTCGCCGCCTGACTTTGGCCATTCAATATCGCGCTTTATTGTGCGGGCTGGAATTTGCCAATAATCCCCTGTTTTGTACTGAGCAAACGCAGCCTCACTACTATCTGCTCTGTTAAACCTGACTTCCATTCCATCCTCTAGTTCTATCCATCCATCGTTCAAAGGAGGAATTGTGATTTGAATTTCACCACTAGGTGAATCCCATCTTCTGACCTTTGGATTGAATTCTTGTGGGAAATTCTCATTCGTCAGGGGATCTCCTTTGACAGGACCATCTACTGCAAGTTCTGTCTCGCTAACGACATTGATTTTAGCCAACGTTCCAGGCAGATTCAGCAATTCGTGGCGATCATCAATTATCTCGACCCATTGTTGACTGTTAAAACCAAGTAACCTATCCTTACCTATGCCTGTAACAGTTATAGTTTTTTCAGTAATATCTGTGGCTTTTGTAACTATGCTCCCATTGTCTCTTTGCCACTTGAAAGTGGCTCCTCCGTCAGTGTTACCCGGAGTATGTATTTCAACTCTGTATAGTTGGTTCTCTAACCTTCTATACCCAGCTCCTGGCGGTAACATACAGGGATCGTCAATAGTTACTTCAGGTTTTGTGCGAGCCTGCATAGTGCCAATTGGTGGCGCTACAAACGAATCCCAGAATGAAGAAACAGTTTCACAATTGATTGGAAAATTGTCTCTGGATCCAGAAAGTGCTCCCATCATTTCTTCCCACTCTTGAGTTGAAGCTTCAATATGATGAAACTTTATCTGCCACACAATTTTGTTTCTTGTTGCAGTATCGGGTCCACCCAATGCCGACTCTACTATTTCGGGATCATCCAAGCCAGTCTTATGTTGCTCATGCACGTCCAGATATACCAAGTAAACACCCTCCACAGATGGCAATGCCAGACTAGTGCCATCTTTCTGTATTGGAAGATCAGGCTGATGCATAGCGTCAGTCCAAAATTCATTTTCAACCAATATGCCATCGACATAAAAGCGGCCAGGACCTATCCAATATGTAGAGCCGGTAGATTCGAGTTTGAATCCGGGATTCTCTGCCGGCGCTCCTGATTTCCCAACGACATCTCTAATCGCAGTCCTTTCAAAATGGTTCAGAATATCGATCTGCTCATTCCAATCGGCGTCAACTTGTACGCGCCCCTGCTGCATGTTAACTTTGCTGAAGTGCTTCTCTATTCTGAGTGTATTTCTGGTGTTATCCGCTTTCATTAATCTTATTTCAAATCCTTCAAGTTACCGGAAATATGCCAGCCTCTAGGCCAAACCGTAAATATTCATCAAGACTTGATCTTAAATTTTTGATGCGTTGTATCTGATACAAATGATTGAATACTCCTATCTCTGATCCATTATCTGCGCCATCCCATATTGGCTCTGCAACACTTGTATGAAGCTGAGCGTAACCTGGATCTCCAAATATAATAGAGGTAAATCGTGGAATCAAATTTAGAGTCATTTCTTCCTCATCATCACCATTCGTCCGTGAGTGCTTGGTTGCATTAAAGGATTCTGGTTGGCAACGATAGCGTCTTGGAGTGTGTGAACCCTCAGGGATGTAACAGAACCTGACACATCCTTTTTGTGTGAGCATAACCATCACTTTTTCTGTAAACATGACGTTGCTAGCCAATTCCAAGTTAAAAAGTTCAACACTGCCGCCAAAGATGGTACTGTTTTCTATTCTGGCCGTATGGCATGTAAGAGCATTATTGCTGCTACCTTTTCCATCTATAATGCTATCAATCAACTTCACTTTCGCTTCAGATTCAAATATTGCTATCTTACCGCAAATTGTACTATCCAAGAAGATGTCAAGATTATCATTAGTCCCGCCTGCAACCATCAATACGCTAATCTTGGGATTAAAGACTTTGAGTTCTCCGCCTATTTCATGGACAGAGAAATCATAGATTCTCTTTGGTAAAGACTTGCCCTCGCCATCTTCTTCACTGTTGATTTGAAGTTCGGCTGTATTAGTAGCCGTTAGTAAAATAGTCACGTATTGACTCATTGCAGGTTTAGAGACTTTTACTATCTTCTCAGAGATCGATTCAAAGCTTGTATCAGGATCGTTTACCCATCTCAAAGTGTCAAAGTTTTGGACCAGAAAGTTTCGAAGCCTTGTAACTTCATCTGAATTATCAGGAATACCATTCCAATTAAATAAGAATTTTGAATCATAGTAGTTATTGTCTTTATTTCTTCCGGGGACAAGAGTACAATGTCTAAGAGTCAAACTGGCAAGGTCCCCCGGCAATATTTTTAAGAGATTGTTGTAATTATTGTTGTCTCCGCTCTCTGTTTGAGCAATATCAAAGAGCAGGCCGTCAAATACTATAACGCTATCCTTGCCGCCTTTAATCTTCAGCGGGCTAGGTAGCCTAATAATAGGCATGTGTTCTTGTTTGGATCGAATAATGATCTTAACTTTTGAAGGAATATCTATTTCAAGCGAACCTTCATCGTCATAATATTCGCTATCCACTATCTCAAAAACAGCATTGTTTTTCCCATCAGAAGCCCACTGTGCAAACGCAGTATGAATATCGAGATGGATTATACTGCCATCACCAGGCGAAGAGCTTGTGATATTCTTTGAGACCCTGTACATCTTTGCTCCATCAATTTCAATAAAATTATATGCACTTTCCGGTCTTTTGTAGGAGCCACCACCAATCTTGCTGCTAAAGCCGTAAAAGTGAGTCGCATGAACTGAAACAGGCAACTCTCCATTCGGGAAAAGGATTCGCCCCAAAGAAGGATCTAATGCAATCTTTCCGGGAGGAGGCCGATGACTCCAATTTGCCAGGTTACACACCAGTATATCCTCAGTGCTTCTTGCAGAGTCATTAACACGTATCTGTATACTCTTTTGGTCCTTTCCAGCAGTAGTAGCAGTAGCAGCAGCCTCATGATCATCATCATCGTCATCAGCTCCAGAATAATATTCTGATAATGACCTGCTCATTTTCCACATTCTTATAGGTGCTGACAAGTTGATCTCCTTAACAAAACCTGATGAATCTTTTTCCAATTTTGCATGGGTAAAAAGCGGTTCGTCATAACCTAATGGATTGAAACTGAACCTACCTTCGCCATGATCAAATGCAGGAGCATTGTACAGAGGTAAGGATTGTAGTCGCCACACAAAAATGCCAATATTTGGAATATTGTAATGTCCTCTTTTACTGCTTATGTTTCTTACATCAACTGTATTAGCAATATCGTTAAAAGCTGAAGTTATCCGGTCCAATCTTTCAGTGTCTCGGATGTCAGGTGTACAAATGTTAGTAAGGCGTAAATGATTGAGATATTGGGTTGTGATTAGGAGACTGAAGAACTCTACTGCCTTTGCATCCCAGCCTGTAGCATCATGTGCAAGTTGCTCTAATACTGTCAAAGTGCCTTTGCGTCTGCGATAGCCAATTGTATTCGCAACCCACGCACGCTGACTATATGTAGCGCTGCTAACAGGATAAGCAATCTTAGCCTGGAAGAGATCGCCTATATATGACACAAACTGTTCACTGCATGTCTCAATGAACCAGTTCCCATAAAGATCCTCAATATTAGCTTCTAAAATCTCTGCCTGTTCCGCTATAATGTTGAGTAACGCTTTCAGCGGTCTTCCATTTTGTATGTCATTTTGTCGATAAACTGCGGGCAATAAATCGTAAATCTTATCCTTTGTGTATTTCACGGAGATACCTCCTCCTCCCCCAGATTTGTTATTATAATTCCTTCTACCACATCTTTTTGCGAATTCAAAATTATCAATTCAGCAGGAACAACTCTTCTCTTGACGTCATCCCAGTAGGCTGCCTTTGATGGAATTAATTCATTGTATGATTGCTTCTCTCCTGTCAAGTAAAGGGAATCGACTTTTGCAGCAGTAACGCCCTCTACCCCTTGTATAGTAGAAATGACTTCACTCAACGTTACATTCTGTCCAAATTGTCTTGCTTCGTATGAGAATACTCTCTTTAAAGCCTCTTCTACTATCAATTTTACTTTTTTAAACTCAAATTCCTCAGAAACAAGTATTCCTGCTTCGACGTTAAATGATCGTATTTCAGGAGCACCTAACTTGAACCGTGCTACAGGATCTTTGTATTTGTTTATAGCTTCAGTCAAATCTTGGTATAACTCTGGGCTAGGATCCACTTTCGCCCCATCCATTGATGCGATTGTCAAATAGACAATCCTTTTCTCACCATCCCATATCCACATACTGTGTGCTTTACCGACACCCACAAACGCCCGGGCAAAATTTTCATAATCTGTTAGAGACACTATTCTATCCATAGTAAGAACGGTCAAAGGGGCATTCTGCCGGGCCCTTTCTAGATTTTCTGGATCCGCCCCTCCAGAGGTAGGAACAGGGTTAGTCACACTTCGAAGCCCAAGTGGCATATCCCCCAGGATACTCAGCTGCCCTGCCTTTAGCATCCCCTCCATCCCAAGACCAACTCGGTATTTTGCCTTTATATTTTCTTGACCGGCAGGAGGACGCAATCCATTAATGCCATCTCCAAAGTATATACGAGTTTGAGATTCGCTATCGACATCTATTACGTATGCGCGATCAGAAGAGCTGAGAACATATAGTGACTGAGACTCTTTCCACAACACATCGTTTACTCTAATCTCAATAGTACTCTTTGTACCAATCTGATTTGGAGCCGATATGTATGTTACAGGTTTTTCTTTTAACAAAAAGTTCTGTAATCTAATAGAAGGGTCTCCGCCACCCAAGATTGATACTTTTGTATGTCCATCAGTCGCCCTTGCCACATTTGCATTCAATATTAGCCCTTCTCGCTTGTAACTATTGTTTAGTTTGGATTGGAAAGTGAGCTTTATCCTGTTGTCTCCATCCGACTCAATTCTAGCAATAAACGCTATCTCTCCAAGAATAACACCAGTAGAACGGCCTTTATCATCCACTTTCTCCCCGGTAACTGCTAGTGGCTGGCCTATACTCAAAGGAGTTGTTGTTATCTTTTCGTTTAATAGTATTATGCTGTCTCCTACTATTGGATCTTCGATAGGCACCTCTGCAAGAATTAATTCCTCGCTCTGCGCATAAATGGAAGTCTTGCGCATTTTAAAGCCCGAGAGTATAGTCACATCTTCAATGTCGACAACTATGCCAGTCACTTTTGCACTTGACCCAAAGTCAACTACTGATTCTTCTATGGTTTTTTGTACTCTGAAAGCAGCCACAGGTGAAACATCAGGGCTTTGAAGTGCTATCCAACTTTCATTAGACTTTGAAGAAGAAGAAGAAGAAGTTGGCAGAATGGAAGGATACGAGTTATCTAGATAAATTAATTTTCCATCTTCGCCGTAGTAAACGTCGCTAAACTCTGGAATCGGTAGACCTCTATCCAAAGTTTTTATATGATCATCGGAAGAATAACCCCACTCACCGTTATCCCAGTCGTACCATTTGTAGGACAATGAACGGTTAGCATCAATAAAGAAAACTCTTACTTCAGTGCTTCCATAAGAAATTGCAGAAGGTCCTGAAGTAAGATTACCTCCAAGATCTATCCAGCCACTCCACTTACTTGCGTTCCACCACTGCCACCAAAGATGATCATCTTTTCCACGAGCAAAAACTTGGACATGAGCAGGCGCTCCCGAATGAACAGCCGGCGCTGAACTCATGATGAATTTATCATCAACACTCACGAGATTAAACGTAGTCCAATCGCCTGCGTCTCCATCCCAACTAATCTGTGCTAAAATGCCGCCTCCACTTCGGGTAAAGACATCGGTGATATTCGATTTTCTAGATTTAGCGGCAGGTGCGCCAACAATTTCCGCTTCAAGAGGTGACCACTTTTCCCAATCTGCCTCTATTGTCCGCTTCTTGAACCACAGGCGCCCATCCTTCTTTCCTCGAGCGAATACTCGAAGGGTATCCGTTCCCATAAGATCTGCTGCCGGTGCTGAACTCATCAAAAATTCATCCCCTGGATCAATAGCATTCCAAGGCCCCCACCCCGATCCAATTGTAAACGACTTCATCCACAAATGGTCATCACTGGCCTGAGCAAATACATTCAGTTCTCCTGAAGGTAGCCAAATTGCAGTTGGAGCTGAAGCTAGCTCCCCTTTGAGCGATTCCCAGTTATCCCATTCCACTCCATTAAAATGTCTATGTAACAGAGAGCTATCCCCACCACGAACAAACACATCGATTTTGCCACCACTTCCCGCGACTACCACAGGATCAGATGTGAATTCAAAATTTTTTATTTCAGGGTTAGGGACCCTCCGCATATTCATCTCTAATGGAGGAACATCCCAGTTTTGAGATGTTCGCTTTGCTGTGTCTGGCATCGAATCATAGCTTGGAGCGCCATTGCCAAGAATTCCTGCCTTGATTCTAAAAGCATACACTCGTGTTTCAAAATTATCTCCAGTAGGTTCAGCAGCAACACCTGACTTTCCCTCTAATAGCTCCACAGCTGTGCTCTGTTTTTCAGCATCTGTGACTACTTTTGACACAACTCTAAAAGATGATGTGACAGTCTTAGTTGGATCGGATACATCTTTTTTTACAATGAGTATTCCATCGCCTGATTTCAATTGTGTGCTGAGACCTTGAAAATAAATCATATTAGATGTACGGAGATCTATTGTTTGCTTTTTGGTCAGAATGGTCCTCAGATTATTCCACTCGGGTCGGGCTTCAACTTTCTCAACTGTTTCAAAGATCTGAGGGACCTCGGAATCACCAGGTAAGCTTTGGACTTTTGTGCCTATATTGATGGTCGTCTTGGTTGATTCCGGAGTACTGGATTCTTCTAAATTGAATGCAAGAAAGGCGCTTGCTGCCTTTCCAGGCCGTAGTTTATAGCCAATTGTATTGGCTAGTTCTAGAATCGACCGTCTTTCAGTGGCAGTCCTCAAAAAGCCTTCAATGGCATTTCTTTCTTGGTAAAATGCAAGAATGTGTTCTATAATTGCCCAAGATTCTATTATGGCAATAGCAAGGTCTCTACTTGCATCTCTTGTTGTAAGTCGTGAGAGGGCCTTGCTAGAAGAAGAAGAAGATATGCTTACAAGCATGCTGTCTCTGAATTTGGTATACGTGCCCACTCGATATGAAAGAGTAGCTTGTCCTGGCAGATTTTCTATTTTTGCAGGAGTTGATTTTGTTGTTCCACTACAGCAATCGCAATTATCCGGTTCCATGCTAGCGCTCACTGTTGCCTGCCTCCCATACTTTTTCTCCATTATTCATGATTTTCACTTTTATAGACCCCTTCTCTTTGGAATCTCCAATCCACCAAAAGTAAACTCGATCTTGCCATTCTCAGGAAAATTCGAATCATTATCAAGCCGGGGAATTTCATTATTGTTCATCTGAATCATTCCTTTGCTGATCTCTTCATTTGGGATCTTTCCCCATCTCTGAAAGACATCGACAGTGCAAGATCCAACGCCACTAATGCCCATTGCAGATTCGTATATCTTGCTTAGCATAACAGGTTGCCCAAAGCTGAGGTTATCTGGATGAAAGAACCCTCGAGTCCCATCCAAGTTATCATGGCTGCTAAAAGCTTCTGCAAATTTCTTTTTAACATCTGTCGGAGAATAGCCTGGCTTTATGCAAATGTCTATCAGAATATGCAGAGGAACATATATTGGCTCTTGAATTTCCAAATCATAGCCTGCGAGACGATATTTGTTCACATGATCAATTATGCTGTTTTTAAAATCTGAATCTACAACTTTTCCACCAAGTCTGTCAACGGCTATAAAGACTGTATACCAGCTTCCAGTCCATCGGATATTCGCCGATGCATTTTGAACCTCTGGATGCGACTTCAATATTTCAATGTAGTCACTTTGAGTCACCGCCCTTTCTTGAGTTCTGAAAGCTTCGGGAGCAAATCGACGACAAAGTTCAATGTCTTCTGGCTCTCTGCCTCCACTGGCGGCCAATGGGTTACGAACCTGCGTGATAAGGGTGGCGGATTCGACTCTATCGTCAAGAACTATTTGGGCAATACTTTCGGCCCCCACATTGCCTCTGCCACCATTTCCAATGCGGTAGGTAGCGTAAAATAAGCTACCACTTCCAAAGATGGGACTCGAAGAAGAAGAATTGTCAAAGAAGTCCCCAAATCTAATAAAAGCAGTGCCGTCATTTTCAGTCTCTACTACGAAATTATTGTCAAACTCCCTGCTTTGCAAAAGATCACGAGATGGAGTCCATATTTTTCCTTCTCCCCTAAGCGTAATGTCGGGGCGAGCATTATGTACATCATAAACAAATGCGGCGCTTGCAGGCAATGATTGATCATAAGGCACGCTAAATGTCAACTGTTTTTGCGAAAGATGTGGTCTAAATTTTCTTTTCCCGCTGAAGGAAAATGGAGAATAACCAAGAAATTCTGTAGCTTCCACCTTGGAGAGATCCAAACTCTTTCTAATTTCAATTGCAAATTTAGGATCATCAAAAGCAGATGCATCAAAAATACCGTCATATGAGAAGAAGAGATCTCTATCTTGAATTAGAGAAGGATCAATGGATTTGACAATCCTATAACCGTGATCTGCAAGTACTATATTCCCCCTTGCTATGCTGATTGTTTTCCTATCTGTGAATATACCTCCTGCAACAATTGATGGTGCAATTTCAATGCATAATGGAAAGGGAAGTGCATCTAGGAAGTTCCAAGATATATCTACAAGAGGGATACGAAACAGTTTATCATAATTACGATTAACTGTTGAGAGACGGACAAAGTGGCGGTGGGCCACATTCGCATCTTCTGGTCTGCCCGTAGTTGGAGATGAAATCTCTTCAAAAAGGAGCACATCTCCTGGTTTAAGACTCAAAGAATAGGCGTTCAGTTTGCCATCTTCTTTCCGAACGGCAAACTCGCAGATTCTAGAGGCACCTTCCTTATCCCTTGCAATTATTACTTGGTTTCGTTCTGGATTTAGCAAAGCGTATAGAAATTTTCTCCCATCTGATAGTTGTACCAAAGTGTCTGAAATTGATCTAAATTTTATTGAAGGATTATCTGCCACCCAGTCAAGCCCGATATCCGTCTTGAGAAATTTTGTTAGCCTTTCTACATCTTTAGCCTCAGGAGGGCTTCTAAGAATATTCCCCCAGGTAAATAAGAACAGATCCAATTTGTATCCATCATTTCTTAGAGTTGCCGAAGTAGCTCCTCGTGGCAAGCAGCATTGAGATTCTCCCCAGGTATAAAACAACATATTATTGTGGGAATGGTAGATGGTTACGTCATGCATGGTTTCAAATGCTTCGGCTCCTTTGGTTATTGCTTCTTCAAATTTGTCTGACAGCATGACAGAATCATGAGATTCAAGTTCGGTCGCCTTTGTCAGAAGCTTTGTTTGTTTTGGAATAACAAACTCACCTCTTCTTCTTCTATCATCAGACATTTCGATGTAGACCCAAGCACGGGCATTACATCCATCATGAAGAAAATAATCCACCAATCGAGCATGTCTCTTTATTGATATGCGCTTGCGAGCTGTGGATAGATAGGCCTCGGTGGATTTTGCATCCTGAGAATAACTTAAGTGGTCACCAAGATAACAGAGTAGCTCAATCAATACAATCCCAATGTCTGCAGGATTCCGCTCTTTCCATTCGGGCATTCTAGTTGACAGGTAATCTAGAATCAACCTTCTGAAACTTGCGAAGTCCTTGGCCTGATAGTCAATATCTGGCTCTTCCTCAATCTGAGAAGGAACACATATGTTATCTGTGACGCAATCAAAATCTGCTCGACATCCAGCCTTAAAAGAAAATTCTATTTTGGATAAAATATGATCAAAATTGGACATAGGCAAGTCGGATCTTGAGCTACGGATTAGGCGCAAAGTGTAAGTTGAAAAATCGCCAGAACCGCTTGGGCGTATAATTAGGACACGGCTAGAAAGTACAACGTCGATTTTCTCTATTATATTTCTCTCCTCAGTGGAAAGATCTTTTGTTATTTCGTTGATACCGCCGCTCTCTAGATCGTTTATGACATTTTCGGCAGTCTGTATCCATTCAGCTTCAATACCTTTCCTGCGGACACCCCCTTCTATTGCCACATTATGTATATGGGCCTCAGATAACCCCTCGCTCTTGAAACAATATACTACTAAAAGTTGACGATAAATGGGAGTATCAGGCAGCGGCCGGGTATCAGGTAGCAGTCTAGAGGTAAAGACCTCCAAATAATCAATACCATTTGTATCAGCTGAATCTTTCACAGCCTGTCGACGTGTTTCAGTCCCGCATGTTATTCTAATCACCATTAATAATCATCATCACAACTCTTTCACAAACTCGGCGGTTTGTGCCTGTTGATTTAGCTTTACGGTGTATTGGACAGATATGTGTAATTGGGATTCTCGACTCATTGTTTTTACGGCATCAACCCGTATTATCTCGCCTAACCATTGCTGCAAGGCGGCCTGAACCAGAAATTGAGTAGAAGCGGCAAGCTCTTCACTATTTGGTGCAAAAACTAGCTGATTAATCCCCGTTCCAAATGTCGGTCTGTTAACTCTCTCGCCAAGTATTGTTAGTAGCACTTGTTCTATCATTTGGCGTATATGTCGGAAATCATTTGTATCCGCAGAATGGCCGCGGCCATCAATTTTGAAAGGATAATTATAATACATATATTGTCAGCTCACCAATTCCATTCTTTTTTTTTGACTATCCAAGGGGCCAAATTGCAAACGAGCATTGAGCAATTTCTTGAATCCGCATGACCAGGGGTCTCAAATACGCTGGGCCTACAACCGATATGTATGCTAACAAATGGAACAAAGAGATCACCTCGAGGAAGAATACAGCTTTGTTGAGGATCTTTCTTTCTTTGTTTCCCATAATATCCAAGAGCTCATTTATAGACTCGTCTGGAGCTGAATCTTCTGGCATCAAAATTTTTTGTCTTCCCAATTTTTCGCATCCCAAGTCGAGAGTTAACGCACCACTTTCCCTCAAGAATCTGTAGGCATCTCCTCGATCCTCATCATTGGCAGGATCCAAGTCATGCTGTGACTCAGTCATATAACCCTCTTCATGTCTTATTGCATAAATTTTCCCTGCTTCTTTGGATCCTTCTGTAGTTAATACGATAACACTCTCCATTCGCTCCTCTGGAGGAAGAATTAGACTATGGCGCAATCGTAAAAGCCTCCGTATATCTGTTTCTTCGAAATAAAACGGTCGTTCTTCAGCTTAATTGACGTTATGTCCTCAATGGTTTTAATGTTTACATTCTCCTCCGAGCTTATCTGATTGTACTGGTAATTAAGAATTGATCCAGAGATGACAATTCTAAGGGGTATTCAAGAACTCTAGTACTTTAGCAAACAGATGGTTTTCACTTTTAGGAATGCAGCATGGTATCTGATCAGTTTGATGACTGGCAGAAAGGAAAGAAGATTGCAGGAACAACTGAATCTTCAATTTTTTTAGTTTGGATGAGCATATCTTTCAATCATTTTCTTCTTAACGCGAAACAATGTGTCTATCTGTTGATGAGTGAACTGCCTATAGTGCATCAATACTTCTCTTAAGATCCAATCATCCTCCTCATCAACATACTCTACGATTTCATCGATCCTCGTCATACAAACCTTAAACGAGGTAATACACTTCATCAACATTCTTTCCATAATGTGCTGACGCTTCATCCTGGCGGAATAGTATGATAGCAAAGGTTCCTCATCATTCTCTGCATAGTTTAGTTCGCTGATTATTGCTCTAACATTTTCTCTGGTAAGATTCTGATCAACTATTAAACTGCTTAACCTCTCTTTATTCTGAGCGTCTAGTGAAAACAGCTCTTGAGCGATGCTAGCATTTTTGCGCTGGCGCAAAAGCTGTTCCTGAATCTCCTTTGGTAATTTAAGTAACGATATCCTCCTGCTTACATAAGATGGGCTTTTGCCAATCTTTCTGGCGAGTTCTGAAACTCCACCATAGCCGTAGTCATCAACATATTTATTAAAGGCCTCGGCTTCTTCTATAAGCTCAAGGGTTTTGTGTTGAACATTCTCAACTAAAGAGACTTCGTACGCTTCTTTATCATCTAGGTAAATGATGTGGCATAGTATCTTCCTGCATTGCAGATTATTGCAAGCCTCAAGTCTCCTGTTACCTGCCACTACTTCGAAGTAAGAAGTATTATCAAGCGGCCTAACGACAATCGGTTGAAGGAGGCCCCTATCTCGAATGGAACAAATAAGTTCATCAAGGTTTCCCAGCACAGCTCTTATAGCTCTCTCTGGTGATTTGATTTGCTTGATTTTAATTTCTTCAAGAATACCACTATGGTGATTAATATCAAGCAATATTGAATCGTAGAAGTGCCCTGTAATAAACATTTAACGCGCAAATTGCTCATTTTGGGAGATATCCTATGTGAGAAAGGAATTAGCTTCTACACTCTCCTCACTAGCCAACCTTATTTCATAGTCATATAGCGGGTGCATGTATACTACAAAAGAAAACCTAATAGATAAGACAATGTTAATTTATTGCCCAGTTAGCATAGTAAGCATTTATTCCATTTGACACGGGAAAGAGTATTTGAAATGGAATGATATTATTGCCTATAGGTAAAGTGGAGTTCATCAAGGATCGGTAACTCTGTGTTTGACGAATATAGAGTAGTTTTGTATTGCGGATATATTATATAATGCAACAGAAGTCCGTACGATTTAGTCTAGTTGTAGTCAATTCTTTGTTTGAGCGGCTTTGTCATCTCTTTAAGAATAGCAAACAACCTGCACGATGTTACATATCTTTCAGATTATTCGATCTGTACGTCCCGATTTGAATAATCATTAATTAACTCAATTCGATAGAATAGTCTGATGGTTGAAAAACCTTCTAGGAGAGCAGTTACGGTTATGGAAACTATGGAGCAAATATTGGACATTCTTAAGGATAAGAATCAACATGAATTTCTTCAGGATTTGCTACAGGATGTTGATCTTGAAAATCTTTCAAAGTATGAAATGGAGGGTGACGTTCCTAAGTGGTATCTGGAATTGTTTGTTGTCTTGACACACTTATATGATCAAGGCTATTTAGATTCAACAAAGAATTCCAAGCTAGGAAGATAAGGAAATAAATGTTCTAATCGTAATGCCAATGCAGAGGAAAATACATTTTCGATGCGAGTACTTGGTAATTGATCTGCATTAACGGAAACATTAGTCCTTCAATTTTCGATTGCATATGTGTGTATCTCGCTATACAAAGTCTACCACTTCTCCAGAAGCAAAACGCCCCTTAAAATGCCAAGCAAGATCTATGTCCTTGATTGCTCTATTCATTATGAGGGGTCCTTGATAGGTGAGTTGCAGATCAGCTGCTGCAGTTCGACACATTGCATCGCATGCAGCAATCTTTTGTCGTGTTGGAGTCTTGGGAGAATTTATGATTTGCCACAGCATTCTTTGAGCTTCTCTGAATGTCTCTTTGAGTTTTGAAATCTCAAGGGCTAGCTTAGCGGCGTCATTGTTTTCTTGCTTTAGCAACAGCCAATCATGTTCAAAAGCTTCAGAAAGATAACGAAAATACGTTCTTGATGGCAGCTTTAACTGCTTCATGATGTCATTATGAGAATAGCCTTCTGCGACCAGTCGCCTAATATCTGCCATGGATTTTTGCTTTCTTACTTTGGATGGTGTATTCATACCTATTTGGATCGCCTCCCATGACCGCATGGGCATCGGCAGACGATGCGATGTCCT
>Ga0126311_10000110_pt1 | contig 40907 bp, 39 predicted proteins | sample Plot61_FD_92539 | JGI IMG/M metagenome (GOLD analysis project Ga0126311, IMG submission 92539) | Serpentine soil microbial communities from UC McLaughlin Reserve, CA, USA - Plot61 | ecosystem: Environmental > Terrestrial > Soil > Grasslands | place: USA: UC McLaughlin Reserve, Lake County... | reverse complement strand
CAGCTTGTTCGGCGCGTACTTCTCCATGAAGCGCTCGCCCTGCGCGTTGTAGAGATGCGCACCCTCGCCGCGCGCGCCCTCGGTGATCAGGAAGCCGTTCTCCGCGAGCGTCGTCGGGTGGTACTGGATCATCTCCATGTCCATCAGCGGCGCGCCGATGCGATAGGCCTGCGCGATCCCGTCGCCGGTGCAGATGAGCGCGTTCGTCGTCGGCTTGAACGCCTGGCCGGCGCCGCCAGAGGCGAGGATCACGCTCTTGGCGTTGAAGACCTCGAGCGTGCCGGTGCGGATGTCGCGCGCGACGCAGCCGATGCAGTTGCCGTCCTCGTCCTGCAGCAGCGTGGTCGTGAACCACTCCTCGTAGCGGTCGACCCGCTCGTGGTGCTTCATCAGCTGCTCGTAGAGCACGTGCAGGATCGCCTGGCCGGTGATGTCGGCGACGTAGTAGGTGCGCGCAGCGGAGGCGCCGCCGAACGCGCGCGTGCCGAGGTGGCCCGTGTCGCTGCGGTGGAAGGTGACGCCGGCGTGCTCGAGCCAGAGGATCTCGTCAGGCGCCGCGCGGCACATGATCTCGATCGCATCCTGGTCGCCGAGGTAGTCGGAGCCCTTGACCGTGTCGTACGCGTGCGACTCCCACGAGTCCTCGGGATTGAGGGCGGCGTTGATGCCGCCCGCGGCGGCGACCGAGTGGGAACGGACCGGATGGACCTTGCTGAGGATCGCGACCGACGCCCCGGCGTCGGCGGCCGCAAGAGCGGCGCGCTGGCCGGCGAGGCCCGCGCCGATGATGAGGACGTCGTGAGCTGGCATGGCTCGCGATCCTAGCGCCGCGTCATTTGCCTTGATCTCCGAGTGGGGCGGAGGGAATTCGCCGTCGGTAAAGTGGTGCGTCGGGAGTCGAACCACGACGCCATGGGGGAGGGTGCGGGGGCGCCCGCGCGATCGATGAGTCGAACGCGGCTGCAGACGGACGACCGAGAGGCGGAGAAGCCGGCGCGGCCGCTGGCAAGGCGTGCACTCGACCGCCGTGCACTGGCCTGCCTCGCGGTCGGCCTGCTGCTGCTCGCCGGCGGCCTCGTCGCCGCGCTCTCGCACAGCGCGCAGCGGCGCACGGGGACCAACGGGGTCTGGCCGCAGTTCGCAGCGGGCGAACTGGCGCTCGGGCAGCGCGCATGCCAGGACGGCGAGCTGCTGCCGGCGGGCACCGCCGAGGCGCAGCTGGTGGTGCAGCCGCTGCAGGCCGTCGGCCCACGCGTGACCGTGACCCTCAGCGGCCAGGGGCGCGTGCTCCAGCGTGCGTCCGCTCTCGTCGCAGCGCGCAATGGCACGACCCTCCGAGTGCCGCTGGAGCCGGTCACGCGAGATCTCGACAACGTGACGGTCTGCCTCACGCCGGCGACGAGAGGACGGATGGCACTCATCGGCGGCCCGACTCCGCCCGCAGCCGGGTCGTTGACGATCGCGGACCAGCAGACCGGCGCGTCGCTGGCGATCAGCTACATGGCGGCCGGTACGAGCTCGTGGTGGGCCCACGCGTCGACGGTCGCCGACCGCATCGCGCTCGGACGCGGTGACTGGGGCGGCCGCTGGCTCGTGTGGGCTGCGGGCGCGCTGCTGCTCGCCTCGCTCGCGCTGGTCGGCGGCGTGCTCGTGCGCGGGGTGATCGTCGCCGCGCCGGCGTCGGAGCTGCGCGGCGAAGGGGCGGACGCCGGCGGGGACTGGCGCGCCCGCTTGCGCAGCATCCCGGCGCTCGCGTGGGCGATTGTGGCCGTCGCGGTCTGCAACGCGGCTGCCTGGTCGCTGCTCACGCCCGCCTTCCAGGTCCCCGACGAGCAGACACACGTCGCCTACGCGCAGCAGATCGCCGAGGCCGGCCGCCCGCCGATCGCCAGGCGCGGCGACGAACGGCTCGCGCCCGAGCTGCTCGCGGCGATGGCGCTCACGCGCTTCGGCACGCTGGACGCGCGCACCTTCGCGACGGCCGTCTGGTCGCCGCTGCAGCAGCGCGTGCTCGATGCCGAACTGCACACCGGGCTCGTGCGCCACAGCGAGAACAACACGGCCGGACCGGCCGCGCCCGAGCCGCCCACCTATTACGCACTGGAGGCGATCCCGTACCGCGTCGCGAGCGGCGCGACGCTGCTCGACCGGATCGCGCTGATGCGGCTGCTGTCGGCTTTGATGGCCGGCGTCACGGCGCTGTTCGTGTTCCTGTTCGTGCGCGAGTGTCTGCCGAGCCGGCCGTGGGCGTGGACCGTCGGCGCGCTCGGGGCCGCGCTGCACCCGGTGCTCGGCTTCGTCTCCGGCGGCGTCAACCCGGACGCGTTGCTGTTCCCGATCTGCGCGGCGCTGTTCTACGCGCTCGCGGTCGCCTTCCGGCGCGGGCTGACGACGCGCCGCGCCGCCTGGATCGGCGCGATCCTCGCCGTAGGTCTGATCGGGAAGATCAACTTCTACGGCCTTGTGCCGGGCGCGCTGTTGGCCCTCGCGCTGGCGGCGCGCGCAAGCACGGGCGGCCTCAACATGCGGGCGGTGCGCCTCGTCGGCGTGTCGGTCGGGATCGCGATCGCGCCCTTCCTGCTGCTGACCGCCCTTGACGCGCTCGCGTGGGACCGCGCGTTCGTGCTCGCGCGCACGCCGGCCGAACGGCCGGAGGACCACGGGAACCTCGGCGGCCAGCTGAGCTACCTGTGGCAGGTCTTCCTGCCGCGACTGCCGGCCCAGTCGACCGCGTTCCCCGAGTTCTACCCGGGCTACCAGCTGTGGCTGAAGGGCTTCGTCGGCAAGTTCGGCTGGACGGTGGTCGGCTTCGCCGAGTGGGCCTACAGGGTGGGCGCAGTGCTGCTCGGCGTCGTCGTCGCGCTGGCCGTGCGCACCTTCGTGCGGGAGCGCAGGACGCTGCCGGCGCGCCGCTGGGAGCTGCTCGGATACGCGGCGATGACCGGCGGCCTGCTGCTGCTGATAGGGCTCGTGGCGCTGCGCGGCTTCGCGCCCGGCATCTCCGGCGCCATCCAAGGCCGCTACTTGGTGCCACTGCTGGCGCTGTTCGCCCCTCTGCTGGCGCTGGCGGCGCGCGGGGCGGGCGAGCGCTGGGGCAGGACGGTCGGCGTCGCGATCGTGCTGGTGTGCGTCGGCTGGAGCCTGTTCGGCCAGCTGCTGACGATCGCCTGGTTCTACGGCTGAGCTCGCAGCTCGCGCAGCGGCGGCCGCTCCTCGACAGCAACGTCGGCGAGCGTCAGCGCGCCCTCCGTCGTCGGTCGCGCGAGCGGACCGGGCGCGACCGCACCGTGGATGCGCCGCTCGGCCGCGACGAGCACGGCGTACGCCATCGCGCTGAGCGCGTGCAGCGGCTGATGCGCGTTGTGGCGGGTGCCGAGGTCGACCTGCGCGAGTGCGTCCAGGCCCGCCTGACGCAGCGCGTCGATCAGCAGCGCGATCTCGACGCCGTAGCCGACCGGGAACGGCAGCTGCTCGAGCAGCGTGCGCCGCGCCGCCATCTCGCCGGCGAGCGGCTGGACGATCCCCGCCAGCTCGGGCACGTGCAGGTTCAGCAGCGGGCGCGCGAGCAGCTCGGTGACGCGGCCGCCGCCCTCCGGCACGGTCTCGGCGCCGACCGTCAGCGGGCGGCGGTAGGCGCCCTTCACGAACGCGACGTCGTCGTCGGTGAGCAGCGGGCCGAGCAGGCCGAGCACGAAGCATGGGTCGAAGTCGGCGCTGTCGGCGTCGACGAACGCGACGACGTCCCCGCGCGTGGCGTGCACGGCGCGCCACAGCGCATCGCCCTTCCCGCGCGCGGGGCCGTGCGCGGGAAGGATCTGCGACTCCTGCACGACCGTCGCACCCGCACGCTCGGCTATCGCGGCAGTGCCGTCGGCGGAGGCGGCGTCGATCACGAGCAGCTCGTCGAGCAAGCCCGCGTCGCGCAGCGGCACGAGCTGGGCGACGGTCGGGCCGATCGTGTCCGCGACCTCGCGCGCGGGCAGCACGACGCTGACGATCGTCGCGCCCTTGGCCGCGAGCAGGCGGTCGAGCGGGAAGGCGTCGGCGGCGTAGGTGCGGCGTGCGAGCCAGTCGGCGACGCTCGTCTGCGCTTCGACGGTCACGCCGGGCAGGATCGCAGACGCGCTGCACCGCACCCGCCTGCCCGCCGCGCGCCGGCCAGGTACCCTTCGCCCCGCGTCATACACGCACTCGGAGAGGTGCCGGAGCGGCTGAACGGGCGCGACTGGAAATCGCGTAACGGGGGTGACCTCGTTCGGGGGTTCGAATCCCCCCCTCTCCGTTCCGGTGGCCAGCGGTCGCGCGTCGCCCTCGGCGTTATACTCGTCAAGTATGACTGGTCGGATCGGTGCGAAGGGACAGATCGTGATCCCGAAAGCGGTACGCGATCGTGCGCACCTGCACGCCGGTGACGAGGTGGAGTTCGAGCTCGACGACGATCGGATCACGCTCGTCGTGCGCCGGCAGCCGGCTCGGCTCGGCGGCCGCTTCGCGGGCAGCGGGATGGCTGCGCGCCTGCTCGAGGATCGCGCGCTCGAGCCGCGGTGAGCGTCTGCCTCGACTCCTGGGCGATCCTCGCGTGGCTTGACGGCGAGGAGCCCGCGTTCTCCCGCGTCGAAGCGCTGATCGGCGAGCGCCCCGTGGCAAGCTGGATGAACCTCGTCGAGGTCTACTACCGCGTCGAGCGCGACCACGGACGAATCGCCGCTGACGACACGCTGACGCAGCTGCGCGGCGCGCTCTCGCTCGACCTTCCCGGGACTGCCCGCATGGTCGAGGCAGCGCGGCTCAAGGCCCGCGCGGCCATCGCGCTGGGCGACTGCTTCGCGGTCGCGACCGCCGCCGCCCATGACGCTGTGCTTCTGACCGGCGACCCGGAGATCATCGAGCTCACGAAATCGCCGTGCGCGACTGAGGACCTGCGTCCGTAGCCGCCGCGCTGGCGCGACGCCGCTCAGGGCACTACCACCGACCCGGTAAAGCCTTGGCAAAGCACGATGTTCGAGCCCGAACATCGCGTTCGATAGCATGCGGCGCTGCCTCCGGGTGGCACGGCGCGTGTGCTGCAGGAGCGCTCTCCTCCCTCAGCATGAACGTCCGAGTCAACGAAATCGCCGTCGCCAACCCTGCGTCTTCGTACACGCAGGCGGAGATGCTGGAGCTGCTCGGGCTCGCGGGGGACGACTTCGCGCGGATGATCTTCGACAGATGCGGCGTCGAGCGGCGGCACTTCGAGCTGACGCCGGACATCCTCGGCACGACGCTGCAGGAGCGCACCGTGCAGACGGAGGAGCAGCTGCTGCGGCTCGCGACGGAGGCGATCGACCGGCTCGAGATCGAGCCCGAAGAGATCGGCACCGTCATCACCGCGACCTACTACTCGCTCGGCGGTCCGACGCTCGCGCACAAGCTGCTCGCGCACTACGGGATGGACCCGTCGACCGACAAGTACCACGTCGTCGGCGTCGGCTGCGCGAGCGCCGTGCCGCTCTTCAAGATCGCCTCGCAGTCGATGCGCGACCACCCCGGCAAGCACGCGCTCGTGGTCGCCGCCGAGTCGATCACCGGCTTCCTGACGACGGTCGGCGAGGACGACGAGCAGGTCAAGACGATCGGCTCCTCGCTGTTCGGGGACGGCTGCGCCGCCGCCGTGCTGACGAACGGCGCGAGCACGGACGGGCCGGCGATCCTCGCCGCCCGCCAGCACCAGATCGCGGACACGCTCGGAACTGTCCACTTCCGCCTCGACGGCGACGACAGCTTCATGCAGATCGGCCGCGAGCTGCCGAAGCTCGCGAGACGCCGCCTGCTCGAGCTCGTGCAGGACTTCCTCGCGGAGGCCGGCACCGAGCTTGACGCGATCGACCACTGGGTCGTCCATCCGGGCGGTCGCGGGATTATCGACGGCGTGCAGAGAGGCCTCGGGCTGAGCGACGAGGACGTGGCGATCAGTCGCGACGTGCTCGCGCGCTTCGGCAACATGGGCACCCCCAGCAGCTTCTACGTGCTGCGCGAGACGATCGCGCGCCGCGCGCCGCAACCCGGCGAGCGCGGGTTGGTTGTGACGATCGGGCCCGGCGTGACCGTCGGCCTGATGCTGCTCAGCTGGTAACTACGCGGCGCGGCGTAGCCGTTCTGAACCGACGAAGGGAGACGCAGTGGCAGACGTGCAAGTCATCGGCGCAGGCTTCGGCCGCACCGGGACGTGGTCGCTCAAGGCCGCGCTCGAGCAGATCGGCTTCGGTCCCGCCTTCCACATGATCGACCTGATGCCCCACCCCGACCGCGCGCCGATGTTCCTGGCGGCGCTGAACGGCGAGGACGTCGACTGGAACGAGGTCTTCGACGGCTACCGCGCAACGGTCGACTGGCCCGGCTGCACCTTCTACGACCGCATCCTCGCGGCGTACCCGAGCGCGAAGGTGATCCTCTCCGTGCGCGACCCCGAGAAGTGGTACGCAAGTGCCGAGAGAACGATCTATGCACTCAAGGAGGCCGCCTTGCGCGGCGCTCTGGAGACGGACGGCCCGGCCGCCCCGCCGGAAGTGCTCGGGATGATCAAGTCGCTCATCTGGGACACGACGTTCGAGGACCGCTTCGCCGACAAGGACTTCGCGATCGAGGTCTTCGAGCGGCACAACGAGCAGGTCAAGCAGACCGTGCCCGCCGACCAGCTGCTCGTCTACGAGATCCAGCAGGGCTGGGCGCCGATCTGCGAGTTCCTCGGGGTCGAGGCGCCCGAGGGCGACTTCCCGCATCTGAACGATGCGGACTCGTTCCGCAGAATGTTCGGCGTTCCGGCGAACGCCTGAGCGCCTCAGGTCTGCGTCTCGGCGCGACGCCGCTCCGGCGCCGTGCCGAAGACGTGGTCCCAGAAAGGGGCACTGACGCCGTAGCCGGCGTCGTGGTCCTGGAAGTGGTGGCGCATGTGCAACTCGTGCAGCACGCGCGGCAGCCACGCGCTCGGCTTGCGTCCACCCGGCAGGTGGTGGACGTAGTAGTGGAGCATGTCGTAGGCGAGGTAGCCGGCCCAGAAGCCAGCCGCGAACGGCAGCGCGCGGGTGGTGCCGAGCACGAGCACGAACAGTCCGTAGAAGGCGGCGGAGAGCGGGATGCTGACCGACGGCGGCATCACGAGCCGCAGCGGGTCGTTCGGATGGTCGTGGTGGACCCCGTGGATGATCCAGTGCAGCCGCGCGCCGAGTCCCTCGTCAGGCTCGAAGTGGAACACGATGCGGTGCAGCCAGTACTCGGTCAGCGTCCAGAAGACGTAGCCGCCGAGCGCCCACAGCACCACCTCGCCGAGGCTCATACGGCCGAGCGCGTTGCCGAGCGCAAGCGCGATCCCAGGCAGGAAGATGAACAGCGGCACGCTCCAATGCACGCGCGAGAGCTTGTCGAGGAGGTTCGACTCGAACATGCGCGGAGAGGCCCGCAGCACCTCGGACCGCTTCATCTCTGCCAGCTCAGCGCGCCGGGGGTAGCTCGCCATGGCGTCTACGATACCCGGCCGTTCACGATCCTCAAGGCCCAGCGCGGCGCAGGCGCCCGCAGGCGTTCAGGAGGCGGCGGCGCCCTGGTCGTCGGCGCTCGTCGCGAAGACGATGTGGCGCCGCCCCAGCGCGACGTAGCCGTGGTGCGTGTGCGGGCGAGAGGGATCGTGGAGCGAGGCGATCTCAACGTCGGTCAAAGCAAGGAACTCGCGCTCGCCCGCATCGAGGTAATCGGTGAGCCGGCTGCGGTACCCCTCGGCGGGCAGGCGCACCGTGCCCGTGAAGCGGTAGTGCTCGGTCTCGACGACGATCCGCTCTTCGCGCTGCTCCATGCGGCGCGACCTTAGCGGACGCCGCCATCAACATTCCGGGTAGAGTCGTGAACGTGGGCGTTTATCGCACTGCCGCCGTCGCGCTTGTCGCGCTCGCCCTGCTGGCGGGGAGCGCCGGCGCGAAGACGCTCGTCGACATCAGCGGAACTGCGACGCCACCGATAAGCGCATTCACGCTCAAGCCGCAGACGCTCAGTCTCACGATCGATACGAGATTCGCGAGCGACGTCGCCGGCGAACTGCCGGGCACTGTCTCGAAGGCGGTCATCTACTTCCCGCATGGCCCGCGCGTGAACGGTCGCTTCTTCCCATCGTGCGACCCACAGCGGCTCAGAAGACTCCGCGGCGCTCCGCGCGCGTGCCCGCGCGGAGCGCGGCTCGGGGGCGGGACCGCGCTCGGCGCCTCGCCGCAGTTCGGCATCGGCGTGCGCGAGCGTCTTACGGTCGACCTCTACAACGGAAAGGGCGGGCGCAGCATCATCTTCTTCCTGCGCGGCCTGAACCCCGTGCTGGTCTCCGGCATGATCGTCGCGCCGTTCGCCGCCCTGCACGGCGGCAGATGGGGCTACCGGCTGACGCTGAACGTGCCACAGGGCCTGCAGGAGATCGCTCCCGACATCTTCGCCTCGCTGCTCGACTTCAAGGTCACGGCGGGTGGCAGCGTGACGGTGCACGGGCATCGCTACGGCTACATCGAGTCGCTTGCCTGCCCGCCTGGCGCGCTCGTGCCGGTGCGCGGCGTGTTCTCGTTCCGCGGGGGCGACTCGACGACGACCGACTCGTACATCGCCTGCGGACACAGATAGGCTCGCACGCAGCAGCGCAGGCAAGCCGAAGGGGATCGGCGATGACGAGCACGGGGGACGAGATCGACGGGTGGATCGCGCGGCTGCGCGCGATCCCCGATGCGGAGCGGGACTTCGCGGTGGCGCGCGAGCAGGCCGAGCGCGAGTTCGGCTTCGACGCGCAGGCGGCGGACGAGCTGATCGCACGCGGGCTCCCGCACGCGACCGGAGGCGACGGACCGCTGCTGTGGGCGACGGACCTCCAGTACCTCAGCCTGCGGCTCGACCGGGGGCGTGTCTACCAGGGTGTGCTGAACCGCTGGGCGAGCGCGTTGACGTCGTTGTCGGCGCGCGCGGAGACGCCGGTCGCGATCCGCTGCCGCGCCTACGCGCCGCCCGGGACCGCCGTCGAGCTGCTCGCGCCTGGCGGCGGGCGTGTGCGTGGGGAGGCAGGCGGCACCGCGTCGCTCGGCTTCGAGACGACAATGCGCGGCAGGCTGGCCCCGCTGCCGGACGGCCTGGCGCGCGCGCTCGGCGACCTGCTCACCGACCTCGCGTCGTATGACTTCTGCTGGCTGAGACCGCCGCTGGAGGCCGACCTCGCGTTCGTGCGGCGCACGCGGCTGGCGAACTGCCGCTCGACCGCCGGCCTGCTCGTGGAGGAGGCGCCGCGACTGGGCGTCGAGGCACGGCTCGCGCACGGGCTGCTGCTGGCGCCGCCGTACTCGACCCCGCACAACTGGGCCGAGGTGCGTACGGACGACGGCTGGGTGGCGCTCGACCCGCTGCTGCTCGGATTGCTCGCGCGCTTCGCCGGCCTCGACTCCTCAGCGTGGCCGCCGGCGCGCTCGCCGGGCGCGATCCTGCTGCGGCTGACCGAGCCCGGCGCGCCGCTCGTGACTGCGGCAGGCACCGGCACACCGCTTGAGGCAACCTTCCTGACGAGGCCGCTCGTGGCTTGACGCTTGTTTTTGGCTGATTAATAGACCGTACACTGGTAGGCTGCCTCCAACGGTGGGGACTGCCCTTGGGGGAAGCGGTGACGGTTGGTTCCGCGGCCGTCGACCCTGCGCTGCGCGCCATCTGGGCCGAAGTGCTGAGAGTCGACGCGCCCGACGTCGATGACGACTTCTTCGCGCTCGGAGGCAACTCCCTGCTCGCGACGCAGATCACCGCGCGCGTGGCCGACGTGCTGGGGCTCGAGGTCCCGCTCGATGCGCTGTTCGAGGCGCCCACGCTGGGCGAGTACGCCCAGCAGGTACGCGCTTCCGGACCGGCTGTGGCGCCGGAGCGCAACGGTGCCCCACACGCGGGCGAGCGCAAGCGCGGCGGCAACGGCCGAGGCGGTTTGCGCGGGCTGCTGCGCGGCCGGCGCGACGGCGACTGGACGGAACAGCCTGCTGGTGCGCGTGGGGGCGGTAAGGCGGCGCCGGACGCACTCTCCGTAACGGAGGCCTCGGCGTGGTCGGTCCAGCACTACCAACCGAACACGCATCCGCACGTCGGCCAGGTCTTCTCGCTGCAGGGAGCGGTCGACATCGCCGCACTCGAGCGAGCCTTCACGGCGCTCGTCGCGCGGCACGAGCTGCTGCGCACGAGCTATCCGCGCGACGGCTTCCGCCCGCGGGCGCACGTGCACCCGGCCGAGCCGGTACGGATCGAGCTGATCGGCGGCGGCAGACGGATGCGCGAGCAGGAGGTGCGTCGACACGTCGACGCGGCGTGGAACGAGTCGTTCGACTACATGACGAGACCGCCGCTGCGCGTGCAACTGATCCGCACCGGCAAGAGCACCGCCGTGCTCGTCTTCCTCGTGCACGAGGTCGTCTGCGACGGGCAGTCCTACGACTTGCTCGTGCGCGAGCTCGGGCTGCTGTACTCGGCCGAGCTGGCGGGCGAGCCGTCTCCGCTCGCCGAGCCGGCGCAGCAGTATCGCGACGTCGTGCGTGCGCTCGGCCCGCACCTGAGCGAGCGCGACGCGGAGGCCAGCCGGGGGCACTGGCGCGAGACGCTCGCGGGCGCGCCACTGGCGCTGCCGCTGCCGCATGAAGCACTCGGCGTCGAAGACGCTGGCCCCTCGTACGCGCGGAGAGCGGTTCAGCTCCCAGGCCCGCTCGTAGCGCAACTGCAGGGCCTCGCGCGGGAGGAGGCTGCGACCTCTTTCATGCTCTACCTCGCCGCGCTCTACGCGCTGCTGCACCGCTGCAGCGGCGAGACCGACCTGCTCGTCAAGTCCGCGGCCGCGAACCGGCAGCGGATCGAGTGGGAGCAGATCGCCGGCTTCTTCTCGATGGTCCTGCCGCTGCGGGTCCGCGTGGACGACGACCCGAGCTTCCGCACGCTGCTGCGGCGCACGCGCGACTGCGCCCTCGGCGCCTTCCGCCACGCGAGCCACACGCCCGAGGACAATGCCCTGCGAGAGCTCTCCGGCCTGCACGGCCTGGGCGGCTGGTCCGTGCTGTTCCGCCTGTGGGACCCGACGACGGAGCAGCCGCTCGAGCTCGCATCCGTACGTGCCAAGCCCTACCGCGACGACGGCGAGGGCGGCAAGCTCGTGCTCGTCGTGACCGAGCGCTCCGACGGCCGCACCGTCGCGCAGCTCAGCTCCTCCTCCGCGGATCTCGACGCGCGTGCTGTCGGTGAGCTGCTGCGCCACTACGAGCGCCTGCTCGAGCAGGTCGCCGAGGACCCCGAACGGCGAATCGGCAGCCAAGTCGAGCTGCTGTCGCCAGCCGATCGCGACCAGTTGAGCGGCCGCGGGCCGACGCGCGCTGGTGCGGAGGCCGGCGGCGGCCTGCATGGGCTCGTGGAGGCGACGGCCATGCGCGCAGCGGATGCCGTCGCGTTCGACCCGGGAGGCGGAGCGCCGAGGATCTCCTATCGCGAGCTCGACGCACGTGCCGAACGAATCGCGGCGCTCCTGAAACGACGCGGGGTCGCTGCCGGCGAGCTCGTCGGACTGGCGCTTGCGCCGTCCGGCGACCTGCTTGCAGCGATGCTCGGCGTGTTGAAGGCGGATGCCGTGGCCGTGCCGCTCGTGGAGCCCGGGTTGGACGACGCGCAGGCCGGGCTGCCGCCGCTCGCTACGGTCCTCGATCCGGAGGCGCTTGCGACAGTGCCGCTTGCGGGGGGTGACGTCGGCGGGCGAAACCGGCCTCCGGCCGAGCGCGACGTCGACCCACAGCAGGTGGCGATGATCCTCCGCACGACGGGCGTGACGGACGGACCACGCGCCGTCGAGCTCACGCACGGCGCGCTCTGCCGCGCGGCGCTGCGCCAGCGCGACGCGCAGCGGCTGACGGCGGCCGACCGCGTCGCACACGTGCCCGGTCGCGGCGCCTGGTCGTGGACGCTCGCGCCGTGGGCAGCACTGGCGGCCGGCGCGACCGTGGTCGGGCCCGAGCATGCGCCGCAGCTCCGCAGCGCGACGCCGCCGACGGGCTGGCTGGAGGCGAACGCGATCACTGTCGCCGCGATGGATCCATGGCTTGCGAACGCCGCGCTGGAGCGGGCCGCAGCACTGCCGGCCGCGCTGCGGCTGCTGTGCGTGCAGGGCGCGGGCGCGGGCGCGGGCGCGCTGACGGTGCCGCCGGAGGCGGGCGGCCGCGGACGGCTGGTCGTGCAGCGGTGGTACGGGCTGACCGAGGCGGGCGGGCTCGTGCTGGCGGCGCGGGCGCAGAGCGGATCGAGCGCCGCCGATGCGCCGCTCGCCGGCGAGCCGAGCAGCCTGCGCGCGCGGGTGCTCGACCGCTACGGCCACCTCGCCCCGGCGGGCGTGATCGGCGAGCTGGTGCTCGACGACGGCGTGCGGCGGGACGACACCGTTGAGGAGATACGCACCGGCGACCTCGCGCGCCGGCGCGCGGACGGAACGCTCGAGCTGGTGGGCCGCGCCGACGACGAACTGCGCTGGCGCGGCGTGCGACTGCGGCCGATCCTGCTCGAGCTCGAGGCGGCGCTCGCCGGCCATCCGGGCGTGCAGGCGGCGGCCGCCTGCTGGGAGCCGGAGCGCGAGGCACTCGTCGCCTGTGTCGTTCCGCGCCGGGCGGAGCTGCCGGACCGCACGCAGCTCGACGAGTGGCTCCAGAGCACGACGGCCGACTGGATCCTGCCGGCGGCGTTCGTGCGGGTCGACGCGATCCCGCTGCGGCCGGACGGCCTGCCGGACCGACGCGCGCTCGCCGCGCTGCCGGCCGTGACGCGCGCGCTGGACGACGAGGCCGGCGCCGAGCCGCGCAGCGCGACTGAGCGCAGGCTGGCAGCCGTGTGGAGGCAGGTGCTCGGCGTCCGGCAACCCCGCGCGCACGACAACTTCTTCGCCGCAGGGGGCAATCTGATCCTCGGCCTCGAGCTCGTCGAGCGGGCGCGCGAGGCAGGGGTTCCGATCGAGCCGGGCGACGTGATGTACCGCCCGACGATTGCCGCGCTGGCCGCCGCCGCAGACGGCCGCTGACGCATCCCGCGGAGACGGCTCCACCGTTTGGCCGGTCCTCGCCGGGGTATCAATCCGACCCATGGCTGGCAGCATCGCGGTCCTCGTTCTCTTCATCGTCCTGCTCGTCGTGGGCGGGATCGGGCTTGCCGTCTACGGCATCGGCGGACTGGACCGTTGGCGCGGCGGCAGCATGGAGCGCCGGGGCTGAGGCGTGAGGCCGAGCCGGCCGGCGCCGAGACCGCCCCCAGCACAGCCAGAGGAGTGGAAGCCCGCGGGATCGGGAACCTTCACCGCAGTGGCACACACGTCCGTCCGCCCGCTCGCCGCAGAGCCGCTGGGACGCCGTGTCGGAGGGGAGGACCTCTTGGCGCTCTACCACCGCACGGGTGACGCGCGTGCGCGCGACCGTGCGATCGAGTGCTACCTGCCGCTCGCACGGCGACTCGCAGGGCGCTACCACCACCGTCAGGAGTCGTTCGAGGATCTCATGCAGGTTGCGAGCCTCGGGCTGGTGAAGGCGGTCGAGCGCTGGGACCCGGCGCGCGGCACGCGCTTCACGTCGTTCGCCGTGCCGACGATCACGGGCGAGCTGCGCCGCCATTTCCGCGGGACCTCCTGGACCCTGCACGTGCCGCGCGGCGTGCAGGAGGACGCGCTGAGAGTCCGCGATGCGGCGAGCGCGCTGACGCACCGGCTCGGCCGCGCACCCCGCATCAGCGAGTTGGCGACCGAGACGGGACTCGACGCGGAGGCGATCAGCGAGGCGCTGCACGCGCGCGCGGTGCAGGCGACCGCCTCGCTCGACCAGCCGACGGGCGGATCCACCGAGGACCGCGACGCGACGCTCGGCGAGCTGATCGGCGGCGAGGACGACCGCTTCGAGCTCGTCGAGCAGCAGGCAGACGTGGCGCCGCTGCTGCGCGCGCTGCCGCGGCGCGAGCGCGAGGTGCTGTTCCTGCGCTTCGCCCAGGACATGACGCAGAGCGAGATCGCCGAGCGGGTCGGCTGCTCGCAGATGCAGGTCTCCCGCATCCTGCGGCGCACGATCGCTCAGCTCGGCGAGCGGGCAGGACGCGGCGACAGATCGTCCCAATTTCTGGTTTAGCTGCTCGCAGGCGGGGAACATTCCCGCGCGGCGAACTCGATCCCCCCGATCGGGCCCCCAACGATCGCGGGATCGCTCTTTTCCCCGGCCCTTCGGTTCCCTTCGCCGAAGGGCCGGGGGAACCCCCTGCTCGCCACCCGCATCGGAGTACTCTCATGCGGCCAGCGATGACGGAGGACTAAGGGCATGAGCGAGCCGCAGAGCTTCCCGGCCGGGGAGCTGTTCGGGATGACCGAGCGCCACAGCGGGGAGAGAACCGTGCTCGCGCTCAGCGGCGAGCTCGACTTCGGCACCGTCGGCCAGGTGCAGGCGCGCCTCGCCGAGCTGCGCGACCAGGGCACGGGCACGCTGCTCGACCTCGACGGCCTCACGTTCATGGACTCGACCGGGATCCGGCTTGTGCTGACGGCCTGCGAGGACGCCCAGCGGGATGGATGGAGCTTCCGCGTCACGCGCGGCTCTGAGCGGGTGCGGCGCGTGCTCGAGGCGGCGCAGGTGATCGACCGCCTCCCCTACGACGACCACGCGGCGGGGTGAGCTCGCCCGCCTCGGTTCGCCGCCGCACGCTGCCGCGCGATCCAAGCGCCGCGGCGCTCGCGCGGCGCGCGGTCGAGGCGGACGCGGACGGGCTCGACGAGGAACAGCTGCACGTCGCGCGCCTGCTCGTCTCGGAGCTGGTGACGAACGCGGTGCGGCACGGTGCCGGCGAGGAGGTCGTGCTGTCGATGCGGATGGACGGCTGCTGCGCGCGCTTCGAGGTCCACGACGCCGGCGAGCAGGAGCCGGCGCGAGCTGAGCCGCGCGGCGCGGCGGGTGGCTACGGGCTCAACCTGGTCGCCTCGCTCGCGAGCCGCTGGGGCGCCGACGCGGGCACCGGCGTGTGGTTCGAGCTCGACCGCGCTCCTGCGCCGACCCCCGCACGCACGTCCGCGATCGACGACGCGGTCGCCGGCCAGCTCGGCACGATCCTCGACGGGCTCGCCGAGGCGGTCACGGTCTCGGACGCGCACGGCCGCACCGTCTACGCGAACGAGGCCGCGGTGCGGCTGCTGCGCCTGACGCCGGCCGAGCAGGTCGACGGCGCCGCAGGCGCCGAGCTGATGAACCGCTTCGACGTCTACGACGAGGCGGGGAGCCCCGTCCGGCTCGAGGACCTGCCCGGCTCGCGGGTGCGCGCCGGCGAGCTGCACCCCGCTCCGATGCTCGTGCGCAACGTCGTGAGGGCGACCGGCGAGGAGCGCTGGCTGCTGAACAAGACGACCGCGGTCCAGGACGCTGACGGGCGGGTGACCGGCGTCGTGAACGTGATCGAGGACGTCACGCAGGCCAAGCGGGCCGAGCTGGCGCAGCGGATGCTGGCCGCGGCGAGCGACGCGCTCGCCTCCTCGCTCGACTACGAGAGCACGCTGCAGCGGATCGCGGAAGTCGCCGTGCCCGGCTTCGCCGACTGGTGCGGCGTCGACGTCCCGGGGTCGGGCGGGCTCGCCCAGCTCGTCGCGATTGTCCACAGCGATCCCGAGAAGGTCGCGCTCGCGAGACGGATGCGCGCCCGCTATCCGGTGCCGCTGGATCGCACGGGGGGCATCGCGGCCGTGATGGGCGGCGAGCCGAACTTCGTGCGCGGCGAGATCGGCGACGAGGAGCTGCGCGCGTACGCACAGGACGAGCAGCACTACGAGATGCTGCGCGGGCTGGGGATGGCGTCCGTCGTCGTCGTGCCGCTCGCGGCGGGTGGGCAGAAGCTCGGGACGCTCATCCTCGCGCGCTCGACCCGCGGGCGCGCGTTCGACGCGACGGACGTGACGCTCGCGGAGGAGCTCGGCCGGCGCGCCGGGACCGCGATGTTGAACGCCCACACATACACCGAGCGCGCCGCGATCGCGGCGACGCTGCAGCGCGGCCTGCGCCCGCCCGAGCTGCTCGCGCCGCCGGGCTTCGCGGTCGCGACGCATTACGACGCGGCGGGCGCGTTCAACGAGGTCGGCGGCGACTTCTACGACGCCTTCACGACCGCGGAGGGCTGGATGCTCGTCGTCGGCGACGTCGCCGGGCATGGCGCCGAGGCGGCCGCGCTGACGGCGCTCGCGCGCTACACGCTGCGCAGCGCCGGCCAGCTGACGCGCGACCCGGCCCGCGCCGCGCAGCAGCTCAACGACACCCTGCGGGACCTGCCGCAGCTGTCGCTCTGCACGAGCGTCTGCGCCCACGTCCGCACAGGCGCTGCCGGTGCCGAGGTGACGGTGACGCTCGCCAACTGCGGTCATCCGAGGCCGCTGCTCGTGCGCGACGGCCACGTCGAGGAGGTCGGCTGCGTCGGCCCGATGGCGGGCGCGTTCGACGACGGCTCCTGGGACTGCACCGAGGTCACGCTGCAACCCGACGACACGCTGCTGCTCTACACCGACGGCGTGCTCGACACGGTCGGTGAGGCGGACCGCTTCGGGGTGGAACGGCTGCGCGCCGCACTCGAGGCGGCCGAGACGACGGAGCCGGGCGTACTCGTCTCGCGGCTGGCGGAAGCGCTCGAGCGCTTCCGCCAGGGACCGCAGCGGGACGACACTGCGATCGTGGCGGTGCGCTTCACCGGGGCGCCACCGGGCGCGTAGGAGGCAACGCAAGCGGGAACGTTCAGCGCGTGCCGCGCACGCGCCGCAGCGACTGCTCAGGTCCCGGGATCGCCCGCCGGCGGCACGGCCGCGGCTTCGCCTATGTCGATGCGCACGGCGACCGCGTGGAGGACGAGCCGACGATCGACCGCATCCGCGCGCTCGCGATCCCGCCCGCCTGGCGCGAGGTGTGGATCTGCGCAGACCCGCGTGGTCACATCCAGGCGACGGGGATCGATGCGGCCGGGCGCAAGCAGTACCGCTACCACGACGACTGGCGCAGACGGCGCGACCAGGCGAAGTTCGACGCGATGATCGCGTTCGCCCGAGCGTTGCCGACGCTGCGGCGGCGGGTGGCGCAGGACTTGGCCGCGAGCGGTGACGGCGCCGGTACCGACGCCCTCGGCGAGGCGCGTGTGCTGGCGTGCGCCGTTCGGCTGCTCGACGTCGGCCTCTTCCGCATCGGCGGCGAGGACTACGCGGCCGAGAACGAGACGTACGGGCTGACGACGCTGCTCAAGTCACACGTGCACGTGGAGCGCGATGGGCTGCTGTTCGACTTCCCCGCCAAGCACGGCGTGCGACGCGTGCAGCGCGTCTGCGATGCGGACGTGCGGCCGGTGATCGCGGCGTTGAAGCGACGGCGCGGCGGCGGCGCGGAGCTGTTGGCGTGGAAGCGCGATCGCAGATGGATCGACGTGAAGGCCGACGACGTGAACGCGTACCTGAAGGAGGCCGCCGGCGGCGACTTCAGCGCGAAGGACTTCCGCACCTGGAACGCGACCGCGCTGTGCGCCGTCGCACTGGCGGTGCGGGCGCAGGAGGCGAGCTCGAGGACGTCGCGCAGACGGCTCGTGAAGGCCGCGATCGACGAGGTCGCGGTGTTCCTCGGCAACACGCCAGCCGTCGCGCGTGGGTCCTACATCGACCCGCGCGTGATCGATCGTTTCGGCGAGGGACTGACCGTGGCCGCAGCGCTGGCAGCTGACCATGAAGGGCTCGAGCAGGACGAGCCGGTGCCAGAGCATTCGGTGAGCGAACGCGTGCGCCGCGCGGTGCTCGACCTGATCGCCGGCAACGAGGAGGCGCCGGGGGTGGACGAGGTCGAGGCGCTCGCGGCGTAGATCGTGGTCGGCTTGGCGGCTCGGCCGCCCGCCTCGCTCAGTGAATTCCGGCTCCGGCATGGTCCGGCAGCTCGAAGACGTGAAAGTCGCGGCCGAGGACATGGATCGAGACGTTGCGCACGGGCACGGTCCCGATCGAGGCGGCGAACGTGCCGGCGTGCGCGTGGCCGTGGAGCACGAGCGTCGGCTCGTGCTCGGCGATCGGCGCGGCGAGGCGGTCGGTGCCGAGGAAGGCTTGGATCCCGGGCGCCTCGCCGGCGAGCGTCGCGTCGGTCGGCGCGTAGTGCATCAGCACGATCCGCACGGGACACAGGGCGATCGCGCGCAGGCCGTGCTCGAGCGCCTCGACGTCGCGCGAGGTCTCGGCGTAGACCTCGCGCAGCAGCGGCTCGCCGAAGTCCGGCAGGTGCGACCCGGGGAAGCCGCCGACGAAGCCCTTGATGCCGACGATGCCGAGCTCGATTCCGGTCGCCTCGCAGGTGCGCCAGTCGCGGTCGAGCACGACGACGTCGCCGCCGGCCTCGATCGCCGAGACGAGCTCGTTGCGGCGGTTCGCGTGCCAGTCGTGGTTGCCGAGGACGGCGAACACGGGCATGCCGATGTCGCGGCATGCCTCCGCCAGCACGGCGCCCTCCTCCGGCTCCCCGGTCGTCGTGAGGTCGCCGGCGAGCAGCAGCACGTCCGCCTCCCCGCGCAGGCGCGCGAAGCTCTCGACGACCGCTGCGCGATGGTCGACGCGGCAGTGCACGTCGCCGGCGGCGGCCACCCGCACGACTTCCTGCGCGCGCCCGCGGTCGATCGCGGCGCGTTCGGCTGTCGCGGGCCTGTCCACCCTCGTGTCCCTACCCGCGATCACCCCGCGGCTAGCGTGCAAGCGAGCCGGGTACGGCTGCGGCATGGGCAGCGGCAGCAACGAGAGCTTCGACGGAATCGTGCAGGCACTGCGCGCGGCGGTCCCTGCGCTGCGGGCAGCGGAGATCCCGTTCATGCTCGGCGGCAGCATGGCGGTGTGGGCATACGGCGGCCCCGAGCCGACGAACGACCTCGACCTGATGCTGCGCGAGCAGGACGCCGAGCGTGCGCTGCACGCGCTCGAGCAAGCTGGCATGCGCCCCGAGCACCCGCCCGAGGAGTGGCTTGTGAAGGCGTGGCACGGCGACGTGCTGATCGACCTGATCTACGGCCCGCGCGGGCTGCCGATCACCGACGAGGTGCTCGCGCGCAGCGTGGTGCGCAACCTCAGCGCGCTGCGCGTGCAGGTGATGACACTCGAGGACGTGCTCACGACGAAGCTGCTCGCGCTCGACGAGCACCAGCTCGACCTCTCGTGGCTGCTGCAGATCTCGCGCGCGGTGCGCGAGCAGGTCGACTGGGCGTCCCTGCGAGCGCGGACCGACGGGTCGCCGTACGCGGCCGCCTTCTTCACGCTTGTCGAGCGCCTGGAGATCGTCTCCGAGGAGCGGGTCCCGCAGCAGCTGTAGCGGGTGGCGACGGGGGCGCAGTTGCCGCTGCTTGCCCCCGCCCCCGTGTGGTCGCCTCCCTGGCGCAGATCCTGCAGTGCACCCTGCCCCGCGGTAGGCCGTGCAAACGCCCACGTCGATCCGGATCGGGCTGGGCGGGGCGCTCCCGGCGGGCCGGAGCGCCCCGCCCATCCCTGCCGCGGGCCTAACCCGCCGACGTCACGGCCGAGCTGCCGATCACGTAGCCGCGCGCGTTGAGCGCCACGACCTGGACCCGTGCGAATCCGGCCGGGATCGCGATCGGCGTGTCGAGGCCGTTCCACGGCGCCTGCGCGATCGGCCGCAGGCCCTTTCCGCGACGGCGTTGACCCGCCGCGTGCACCCGCCGGGAACGGTGCTTCCGGCGGGCGTCGCGGCCGCGCGGATCGCGATCGCCGAGCACGACCCACCGGCGCACCTGCGTCGCGCCGTTCCAGATCGCGTGGACCGTGCCGCCGCCCCCCACCACGCTCGCGGTCGGTCGCGTCGTCGGGGTCCCGACCCAGCGGGCGCGGTAGGCGCGGTAGGTGTCGAAGCCGGGCGGAAGCTGCGCGTCGAACGACAGGCCGCCCTGCGCGTCGAGCTCGGAGATGCGCCCGAGCTGGCCCCAGCCGACGAAGGTCCGGCCGCCCCCGAGGTCTTGCGCGTTCCCCTGCGAGGGTGATGACAGGCCCGCCGGCTGGACCTGTGCGCGCTCCAGCGTCGCCGTTCTGCGGCGCTGGTCGAGACGCACCCAGATCACGCGCGAAGCCGGCAGCACCGGAGTCCCGTTCGAGGCGTTGTCGAAGATGCGGATCGTGTCGCGACCGGCGGGCAATGGGTTGTGCTGCCAGCTGAACTGCACGCCCTCGCCGAGCGCGAAGTCGCTGTGCTTGCCGCCGAGGCGCCAACGCACCGCGCCGCTGCTGCGGTCGAGGTCGTAGACGGTCCACGTGTGGCGCGCCGAGATCAGCAGGCCACCGTTCCCGTCGGGATTGACGGCGTTGATGTGGAAGTAGTCGTACGGCGTGCCGGCGCTTCTCGGCACCGGTTGGTAGCTGTCGGTCAGCGGGACGTGATCGAGGCTGTGCCACTCGAACAGGACTCTGCCGCTGGCGACGTCGATCTCCTGCACGACCGCGTCGTAGACCTTGCCGTCGGTCGGACCGCCGAGCGGCGAGAGGTCGTACGGGACCGTGTGGTAGATGGTGATGAGCGCCGTTCCTCGTGCGGTCAGACGGAACTCGTGCGAGTCGGCGTCGAGCCCGTTGCCGGCGGCGACTCTCGCGATGATCCGATACGAGCTGTCGGCGATGTAGTCGAAGCCCTGGCCGTGTCCGGGGCCCTCGTGGCTGTTGCCCTGCCACCACGTGAGCACGGGGCGACCGCGGTAGGTCTGCACGCGGAAGTCGGTCGCTTGCTCGTCCTCGGAGACGACTGGGTTGAACCACACCGGCCGGCCCTGGCCGTCGGCGATCTCGGGCCCCTGTGGACCTCTCGCAGTCGGCCCGACGAGCTTGGGAGCGATGAACACGTAGCCGCCGCCGGCGGCATCCGGCTGCAAGATGGAAAGCGGCGGGGGTGCGGGCACGGGGCCATCGGCGCGCGCCGGACCCGTCAGCAGGACGGCGGTGAGGGCGAGGGCCGCGAGCAGCACTCGCGCGACGAGCAGGAGTGCGCGCGACTGCGCGGAGGAGGCGGGACGGACGGTGGGTGGGAGCATTGCGATGTCTTTCTCGACAAAGTCGATAGGAAATACAGGAATAAGCCTAAGATGGCATGCGGGCGTCGTTACCGCAACCCCGGCGCGCGGCGCTCTCGTCGATGACGCCCGGCGCGATCGAGGTCGTGCCGAAGCCGTGTCGCCGAACGCATAAGCTGCCGCGGATGACGATCCCCCACCCCTCCGGCGAGCAGTTCGAGCTGGCCTGCGGCGAGCAGCGCGCGGTCGTCGTGGAAGTCGGAGGCGGACTGCGGCGGTACGTCGTCGGCGAGTGGGAGGTGGTCGACGGCTACCGCGCGGACGAGCACATCAGCGCGGGGCGCGGACAGGCGCTGATTCCGTGGCCGAACCGGCTGCGCGATGGGCGCTACGAGTGGGACGGTGCGACACAGCAGCTGGCGCTCACGGAGCCGACGCAGAGCAACGCCATCCACGGGCTCATGCGCTGGCTGCCGTGGCGCGGGGTGGAGCGGGCGGCGGACCGTGTGACGATGGCCTGTCGCCTGCACTCACAGCCGGGCTGGCCGTTCGTCCTCGACGTCGAGATCGCATACGCACTCGACGCGGACGGGCTGAGCGTGCGCACGCGCGCGACGAACGCCGGAGGGCGGCCGTGCCCGTTCGGCGCCGGCGCGCACCCTTATGTGTCGGTCGGCACGGCGCGGGTGGACGAGACGCTCGTGCAGGCCCCCGGCGCCGTGCGACTGCTCGCCGACGAGCGACAGATCCCGACCGGCGAGCAGGAGCCGGTCGAGGGGACGCCGTACGACTTCCGTGCGCCGCGGCCGCTCGACGACTTGCAGATCGACGACGCCTTCACCGCCCTCGCACGCGACCACGACGGCCGCGCGCGGGTGCGTCTCACCGGGCTGGACAACGCGCGCACGATCGAGCTGTGGATGGACGAGGCCTACGGCTGGCTGATGCTGTTCAGCGGCGACACGCTCGCGCCCGACGCGCGCCGCCGCTCGCTCGGCGTGGAGCCGATGACGTGCGCGCCGAACGCCTTTCAGAGCGGCGACGGCCTGCGCACCCTCCAGCCCGGCGAGACGTTCGCGGGCGCGTGGGGGATCCGGGCGACCGCCCGCGCCCGACGCTCTTCCTGATTTCGGTCGATCTCGACCGCCGGTTCAGGCATGATCGCGCTTGTGTGGGCGGTCGTCGGCGAGCGGGATCGCATCGCCGAGGAGACGGTGGTCGCCGCTTCACCGCCAACGACCACGTACCAACGATGGGAGGCGCAATGAACGAGCACCGCAGTGGTTGGCTGCTGTTTGCCGGCATCATGATCTTGATCGCCGGCGTGCTGAACACGATCTACGGGATCGCCGCGATCGACGATTCGAAGTTCTTCGTGGACGACACGAAGTACGTCATCAGCAACCTCAACACCTGGGGATGGATCACGCTGATCGTCGGCGTCCTGCAGCTGGTCGCGGCCGTCTCGATTTGGCGCGGTGGCGGCTTCGGGATGGTGATCGGGATGGGTGTGGCGATGATCAGCGCGATTGTCGCGTTGCTGTCGATCGCCTCGTACCCGCTGCTGTCGCTCGCGATCTTCGCGGTCGACGTGCTGATCATCTACGGCCTCGCGACGTACGGCGGGCAGCGCAACACGACGGGCATCACTGCGTAGTGCCTGAGCGGCGGCGGGCCCGTGTCCGCCGCCGCGCGCAGGCGGAGCTCTCGCTGTGTTCGACTGACCGGCGCCGGTTTCGCATGGCAGGCGCTGGGTAGCGCGAGAAGGGACAGGACGATAGATGGCGCGGTGCCGCTCGCGACTTGCATGCGGTACGGATCAGCGGGGTATCTACATGATGCAGAGAGACCAGCGGATGAGGTCGCGTGCGCACCAGGGGGAAGGTCGACGCCGGCGCGCGGCAGGTTCGCCGAACACACAGGCTTCAGGCATGCCGAGCATCGCCCACTCCCACGCGCAGGGCTTTCGCCACGAGGCGATGCTCTACGCAGGCGAGCAGGGCTTTGTCAAAGGCGCACTGCGCTTCCTGCGGGAGGGCGTGGCGCGAAGAGAGCCGGCGCTGGTGATCGTCTCCGCGCGCAAGATCGCGCTGCTGCGCGACGCGCTCGGCGCCGACGCAGCCCACGTGCGCTTCGACGACATTGCGGACGTCGGCGCCAACCCGGCGCGCATCATCCCGACATGGACCGCGTTCGTGCGCGAGGCGGACGCCGAGGGCCGGCCGCTGCGCGGGATCGGCGAGCCGATCTCGGCCGAGCGCTCCCCTGCGGAGCTGTTCGAGTGTCACCGGCACGAGTCGCTGCTGAACCTCGCATTCGCGGACGCGCGCGACTTCCGGCTGCTGTGCCCATATGACGTCGGCTCGCTCGATCCGTCCGTTGTCGCGCAGGCCCGCTGCACCCATCCGCTCGTGCAGGATCCGGACGGGAGCGTGCACGCGAGCACCGCGTTCCACGGCGTCGCGGCCGCGGCCGAGCCCTGTCGGGCGCCGTTGCCGGCGGTGCCGGGCAACGCGCAAGCGATCCCGATCCTGCCGGCTGGGCTGACGTCGCTGCGCGCGGTGGTCGGCCGGCGCGGCGCGCGCGCCGGCCTGACGCCGGCGCGTCGCGAGGATCTGGTGCTGGCGATCAACGAGCTCGCGACGAACAGCATCCGCCACGGCGGCGGCGCGGGGACGCTCACGATCTGGGAGACGAGCAGCGCGCTCGTCTGCGAGGTGACGGACGCCGGCCGCATCGACCACCCGCTCGCCGGGCGCGAACTGCCGACGCCCGGGCAGATCGGCCGCTACGGACTGTGGATCGTGAACCGGCTGTGCGACCTGGTCGAGCAGCGCACGCTGCCGCACGGCAACCTCGTGCGGGTCTCGATGGCACGCGGCTGACGCGCTTAGACGCTCGAGCTGGAGCCGGCAGCGGCCTCCGCGTGAGAGCTGGGGGCCCGGGCCCCGCGCGCTGCTGCTCGTCGCGCATCAGTCAGACGCGCCGCGCTCGTCCAGCAGTGCCGCGACCGCGCGCAGGTCCGCCACGAAGCCCGCGTAGGCCTCGCGCCGCGCGTCCTCGTCCGGAGCGCGCAGCAACGACGACGGGTGCACCGTCGCGAGCACGTGGTCGGCGAGGTCGGAATCGAGCGGCCGGCCGCGGTCCACCGTGACGCGCACGTGGCGGCCGACGAGCGCCTGCGCGGCTGTCGTGCCAAGGCACACGAGCACGCGCGGTCTCACCAGCGCGAGCTCCGCTTCGAGCCACGGCCGGCACGCCGCGACGTGCGTCGCGTCGGGCTTCTGGTGGATCCGTCGCTTGCCTCTCGCTCTGTAGCGGAAGTGCTTGACGACGTTCGTGACGTACACCCGCGACGGGTCGATGCCGGCGTCGGCGAGGCCGCGGTCGAGCATCTTCCCGGCCGGCCCGACGAACGGCGCCCCTGCGAGGTCCTCTCTGTCGCCCGGCTGCTCGCCCACGAGCATCGCCTCGGCCGGCGCCGTCCCCTCCCCCATCACCGCCTGTGTCGCGCCCGCCCACAACTCGCACGCGCGGCATGTCTGCGCAGCGCTGCGCAGGCGCGCGAGCGTCGGGCGCGCGGGGACCGGCGGCTCGATCGATCGCGGCGACACGGTGGGGCCTCAGCGCGGGCCGTCGAGCGGCTGGCGCTCGAGGCGGTGGACGGCCGGCCCCTCCAGCACCGTGCCGTCGACGTCGAACCGCGAGCCGTGGCACGGACAGTCCCAGCTCCGCTCGGCGTCGTTCCAGCTTACGAGGCAGCCGAGGTGCGTGCAGCGCGCGGAGACGGCGTGGAGCGTGCCGTCGCCGTCGCGGGCGGCCGCGACCTGCTTGCCGTCGCGCTCGACGATCGCGGCCTCCCCGGGTCTCAGCTGCTCGATCGGGCGCCGCTCCGCGTGCCGCAGCCGATCGCCGACGAAGCGCACCGCCACCTGCGCGTTCTCCTTCGCGACCTTCGGCAGCGACTGGCGCACCGTCAGGCGGTTGGGGTCGAACAGATCCGCCCACATCGCCTTGCGGCCGAGGCACAGGTCGGCGAGCAGCAGCGCCGCGGCGGTGCCGTTCGTGAGTCCCCACTTCGCGAAGCCGGTCGCCATCAGGACCTCGTCGCTGCGCGGCGTCAGCCGACCGACGTACGGCAGCCGGTCAGGCGTGGACGGATCCTGGGCGGACCAGCGGTGCTCGACGGCGCGCACGTCCCAGTGCTCGCGGGCGAACGCCTCCAGGCGCTCGTAGCGCAGCTCGGTGTCCGACTCGGTGCCGGTCTTGTGGCCCTCGCCGCCGACGAGCAGCAGCTCCTCGCCGGTGCCGCCGGACAGCGGGACCGCACGGATCGAGCGCGTCGGGCCCGCGCCGCTGATGTGCATGCCATCCGGCGGCCGGCCGGCGATGCGGCAGGCGATCGCGTACGAGCGCGCCGGGCTCAGCCGCGCGAATGCGAGCGAGCGGTCGAGGAACGGATAGTGCGTAGCGACCACCACACGCTCGGCGAGCACGCGCCCGCCCGGTCCCTTCACGACCTGACGGCCCTCGTGGCCGCCGACCTCGACCGCGTGCGAGCGCTCGAACACATGGGCGCCGTTGAGGGCGGTGAGCTTCTCGGCCAACGCGAACAGGTACCTGCGCGGATGGAGCTCGGCCTGATGCTCGAAGCGAACCGCCGCCTCGACCGCATAGGGCAGCGGCGTCTCCTCCACCAGCGTCGCCGGCAGCCCGGCATCGATCGCCGCCTCCGCCTCGCGCTCGACCTGCGCGCGGTCGCTCGCATCGGTCACGTAGACGTACGCCGACCGGCGGCGGAAGTCGCACTCGATCCCGTCTCTCTCGACACGTGCCGAGATCCACGCGAGCGCCGCCTCGTTCGCCTCGCCGTAGCGACGCGCCGTCTCGGCGCCGTGCTTGGAGCGCAGCGCGTCGTAGATCAAGCCGTGCTGGGAGGTGACCTTCGCGGTCGTGTAGCCGCTCGTGCCGCCGGCGAGCCGCCCGGCCTCCAGCAGTACGACGCTCGCCCCCGCCTCTGCCAGCAGCAGCGCAGTCGTGATACCGACGAACCCGCCGCCGATCACGCAGACGTCGGCGCGCACGTCGCCGTCGAGCTGCGGGTGCAGCCGCGGTGCGGGCGCCGTGTCCACCCACAGGGAGGTCCGCTTGGCGGTGGGGACGCCCGTGCTCACGAAGCGGGCCTCCCCGCTTGGCGCAGCGCCAGCTCCTCCAGCCGCATCAGCGACTCCGCGTTGCGGCCCCTGGTCAGCAGCTGCACCAGCGGATTGAGCGTGAGCCAGGACGTGAGGCCGTCCGGATTCTCGGTCATCCGCACGCGGGTGCCGCCGTCCTGCGGGGTCATCGTGAGCGTCACCTTCGCGGTGCCGAGCGGGCGCGCCTTCGCTCTGATGCGCAAGAAGCTCGGGCGCTCCGCCCCGAGTGACTCGGTGTGGTCGCTGATCTTCAGCGGGCCGACGCCGACGGTGTGGTGGAAGCGCGTGCCGGGCTGGGGCCAAAGCGGATCAGCGTCGCGGATCTCGCGCGACCCGACGACCCAGTACCCGTAGCCGCGCGCGTCGGCGAGCGCGTCCCAGACGGCCTCGGGCGGCACCGGCATGAAGCGTTCGTTCGTGGCCATGCGCGTCGGGCTACCCGCCGAGCGCTCACGTGCAAACGGCTTGGTGCTCACCCTGGCGGGTATGCGGAAGAGATGCACGCAGACGCCGACGCGATCGTGATCGGCGCGGGGCACAACGGTCTCGTGGCCGCGAACGTGCTCGCCGAACGCGGTTGGCGGGTACTCGTGCTTGAGGCGCAACCGGTGCCGGGCGGCTCGGTCAAGAGCGGCGAACTCACCGAGCCCGGCTTCACGAGCGACCTGTTCAGCGCCTTCTATCCGCTCGCGGCTGCGTCGCCGGCGCTGCGGTCCCTGCGACTGGACGAGCACGGCGTGCGGTGGCGCCGCGCCGCGCTTCCGGTCGCGCATCCGCAGCCGGACGGGCGCTGTGCCGTGCTGTCGCTCGACGTCGACGAGACGGCCGCCTCGCTGGAGCGCTTCGCGCGCGGGGACGGCGAGCGCTGGCGCGCCTTCTACGGCTCATGGCAGCAGGCCGGCGGGCCGTTCATGGACGCGCTGCTGCGGCCGTTCCCCCCGCTGCGCGGCAGCGCCCGATTGGCGGCGGCGCTCGGGCCGAAAGGGCTGCTGCGCTTCACGCGCTTCGCGCTGCTGCCGGTGCGGCGGCTGGCGGAGGAGCGCTTCCGCGGCGAGGGCGCCGCGTGGCTGCTGGCCGGGAACGCGCTGCATGCCGACCTGACCCCTGACTCGGCCGGCGGCGGACTGTTCGCCTGGGTGCTGTGCGGGCTCGGGCAGCAGCACGGCTTTCCCGTGCCGGAGGGCGGTGCCGGGCGGCTTGTCGACGCGCTCGTCGCGCGGCTGCGCGCGCACGGCGGCGAGCTGGCGTGCGGCGCCGAGGTCTCGCAGGTCGTGGTCCGCCGGGAACGCGCCGTCGGCGTGCGGCTGCGCGACGGCTCGCACGTCTCCGCACCGCGCGGCGTGCTCGCGACGACGGTCGCGCCGACGCTGTTCCACCGGCTCGTCGGCGATCAGCACCTGCCGCGCGACTTCGTCTCCGACCTCGACCGCTTCCAGCTCGACAACGGGACGGTGAAGGTCGACTGGTCGCTCGACGCGCCGATCCCGTGGACCGCGCCGGAGGCGCGCCGGGCGGGGACGCTCCACCTCGCCGACGGGATCGACACGCTCACGCGCACGAGCGCGCAACTCTCGCGCGGGGTCATCCCCGACGAGCCGTTCCTCGTGATGGGCCAGTACGCCCCCGTCGACCCGACGCGGATGCCGGCGGGACGAGAGGTCGCATGGGCATACACGCACGTGCCGCAGCGGGTGCGCGGCGACGCGGGGCCGGACGGTCTGACGGGATCGTGGGATGCGCGCGAGACCGAGCTGTTCGTCGCACGCATGGAGGCCGAGATCGAGCGCCGCGCGCCCGGCTTTCGGGCGCTGATCCGCAGACGGCACGTGTTCGCGCCGCCGACGCTGGAGGCCGCGAACGCCAACCTGCTCGGCGGGGCGATCAACGCCGGCACCGCCCAGATCCACCAGCAGGTCGTCTTTCGTCCCGTGCCCGGGCTGGCACGCCCAGCGACCCCATTGCGCGGGCTGTGGCTGGCCGGTGCCTCCGCGCACCCCGGCGGCGGCGTGCACGGCGCAGCCGGCGCGAACGCCGCGCGGGCGGCGCTGCGGGCGTGGCAGCGCGGCGCGCTCGGGCGCGTGGCGCGCCGTTGGTGAGCGCGCGCCAGACCCGCGCACGCCCGCCTACGGCCCGACCGGTCTGCTCGGGTCCTGCGATGGCGTAACGGACGAGCGCTGCTCGGCGGCCGCCTGCGCCGGATCCTCGTGCGGAGAGGTCGTGCGCTCGTCGCCGCCGCGGTCGTCGGCGGCGTACTCCTCGACGAGGTCGCTGAGGACGGCGTCGGGATCCTCCACGCCCTCATCCGCCAAACGCGCGGCGGCCCCCGGGGACATGTGCTCCGTCTGCATCGTCATCGCGAGCACGATCGCGACGACGGCGATCATGCCGAGCACGTCGAGGCCGAGTGCCAGCAGCAGGAACCACCACGAGCCGGTCGCGAGCGAGACGATCGCCCCGATCACGAGCCCGGCGAGGAGCGTCAGCGCGACGATCAGCCGGTGCTGGCTGATCGCCACCGCGATCCCGGAGCGGCCGCCGTGCGGCTCGTGCTCCACGTGCGCCCGCGTGCGCGGGACCTCGACCTCGTCGTGTCCCACCGCCGCGCGCAGCTCCTGCGTGAGGATGCGATTCGCCTCCGGCGTGAGGGACGGATCCTGCGAGCGGACCTCGCGCCGCTCGCGTCCGCTGTCTCGATCTCGATCGGTCATGCGCACCGGCTACCCACCGCCGGCCTGCTCCACGCCTTCTAGGGCTTAGCTGCCACCGTTGGTCGCGACGAACAGGATCGGCGCGGCGATCGCGAGCAGGCATATGAGGCCGAAGTAGATCCAGCCGAGCGTGCGCGCGATTGGGCCGTTGACGTACGTGCCCATGATCTCGCGGTCGTTGCCGACGAGCAGGATCGGCAGGTAGGTGAGCGGGAGGACGGGGATGGAGAAGATGACGGCGTACTCGGTCAGCTCGACGGGGTCGACGCCGGTCTGCACGATCGCGAAGCCGAGCAGCAGGAAGCCGGCGAGCGAGAGCGTGAAGCGCGGCTCGTCGAGCAGCCTGAAGCGCTTGCCCCATCTCCAGCCCTGGTGCTGCGCGAGGTTGTAGGCGGCCGAGAAGGCGGTGTCGATCGTCGCGCCGCCGACGGCGAAGAGGATGCCGAGGAAGGCGAGCAGCAGGCCGGTCTCGCCGAATGCGCTCTGCGCGACCAGGGCCGTGGTGCCGAGGCTGTCCGGCGTGATGCCAGCCGGTCTGAGGACCTGCGCCGAGGCGATCAGCAGCGCCGCCGCCAACACGCCGCCGAGGCTGAACCCGATGATCGCGTTCGCGCGGTTGACCGACATGTCGCGCTCGTCCCATCTCTCCTCCACGGCGCCGCTGGAATAGAAGTAGATCTCGTAGGGCATCAGCGCGGCTGCGATCAGGCCGACGACGAAGTACCAGTAGATCGCGCCGGACTGCGCCTTGGGTACGAACCCGCGACCGACGTCGGCCCAGCTCGGGTCGAGCTTGATCGCGGCGGCGAGGTAGACGAGCAGCGCGAGGCCGAGGTAGCCGAAGATGCGCTCGATGCCGCCGAACGGCAGGAAGTAGATCGCCGCCGCAACGGCGAGCAGCGCGACGAGCACGAAGAAGTTGACGCTGACGTCGAAGAAGTAGTTCAGGACGAAGCCGAGTCCGCCGAGCTCGGCGGCGAGCGTGAGGCATGTCAGCACGAGCGAGGCGACCAGGGTGGCCAGCGACAGGTGCGGGCTGTAGCGCTCGCGGACGAGCTCGAAGTTCGGCTTTCTCGCGACGGCGACGATGCGGCCGCTCATCTCGGCGAAGATGACGATCCCGAGCACGCCGACGGGGATCGCCCACAGCACCGAGGTGCCGACGACCGCGCCGGCCTGCGTGTTGAAGACGATGTCGCCGATATCGAGATAGCCGCCGATCGCAGCGATCACCCCGAGCGCGACCTTGAGGATGCTCTTCACGCCTGCTCCGCCGCCAGCCGGCTCGCGCGATCGGCGAGCGCTCTGAGCGTCTGCTCGGCTCTGCGGGCCTGGGCCGCATCGTCGGGGGAGGTCTGCAGGTCTCCGAGCGCCTGCGAGATGCTGCCGGCGAGCTCGACGGCGCGGTCCTTCGCGACGGCGACCGCGCCCTCTGCGCTCGCGTCGCTGAGCTTCTCGGCCTCATGCTCGACCGTCTCGCCCAGCTCTCGCGCGCGCACGCGCACGAACGTCGTCTTCGTCCTGTTCTCCACCACGCCCTGCGCGAGCAGCGACCCCTCGCTCGCCGCCGAGCCGAGCGACCCGACGCTGCGGCCCAGCTCGTCGGCACGCATGCTCCCGCCGCATCCGCTGAGCACCAGGACGACCACGGAGGCGATCAGTGCAAGGAGCGGGGCGCGCAGCCGGCCTGACAATCTCATGGCGGCGGCAGACCTACCCCCGCGATCGCGAGACGATGCGCGGAGCTGCTTCCTTCGTCGTGGGTCCGCGCTCGCGGCGGCTGGCGCGCACACAGGCGGCTGTCGAGGGCGGCACCACGCGCGCGCGGGGCGTCTTGCTGACCGGCGGGGTTTCTCGTGACCAAGACGTCTCCCCACCTCGTGGGAGGCGGTCGACTACGCGGCGATCCCGGCGGGCGGCAGCGTCGCCATCTTCGGGCTCGGGTCGATCGGCCAGATGTGCGCGCGCCTCGCAAGCACCGCGGCGCCGGCCAGGTCATCGGGATTGACCGCCTCCCCGAGCGCCTGCAGATGGCCCGCGATCACGGCATCGACACGATCGAAATCGGCGGGCGCGACGGCGCCGGCGACCTGCTGCGCGAAGGAACCGATGGCCGCGCGGGCCCGACTCGGTGATCGACGCGTTCGGGATAGAGGCGCACGGCGCGCCGCTCGGCAAGCTTGCTGGCCGGCTTCTGCCCGACGCGGTAGCCGCGAAGGCGATGGAGAAGGGCGGCGTCGACCGCGAGGGGCTCGCCGCGCACAAAGTCCCGCCCGAGAAGGCGCCGAACATGTACGAGCTGTTCCAGAAGGAGCAGGACGGCGCGATCAAGGTCGTGCTGAAGCCGTAGGGTCATCCCATTCGACGAGAGGAAGAGATGCTCGGTGACAACAGAGCCTTCAGCAGCTTCGCGGTGGACGACCTCGAGCAGGCCCGCGCCTTCTACGCGGAGACGCTCGGCGTGCCGGTGACCAAGGAGGAGATGGGCATCCTGACGCTCCACCTCGAGGGCGGCGCACGCCCGACGATGGTCTACCCGAAGCCGGACTTCGCGCCGGCGACCTACACGGTCCTCAACTTCGCGGTCGACGACGTCGAGCGGACGGTCGACGAGCTGACGGCGCGCGGCGTGCGCTTCGAGCGCTACGACGGCTTCGAGCAGGACGAGAAGGGCATCGCGCGCGCACCGGGCGAGGGCCCGCCGATCGCCTGGTTCAAGGACCCGGCGGGCAACGTCCTGGCGGTCCTCGAGCAGGCGTGAGCGACTAACGCGCCGCGGCTGCGATCGCGCTCGCCTGCGGCAGGATCTCCCGCTCATAGAAGCGGAAGAAGCCCTCCTGGTCGGGGCCGACCTGGTGGACGAAGACGTGGTCGTAGCCGGCCCCGACGTATCTGCGCAGCCAGTTGAGGTGGACCTCGGGATCCGGGCCGCATGCGATCGACCCGCCGATCTGCTCCTCGGTCACCAGCTGCGCCGCCTGCTCGAAGTGGGCCGGCTGCGGGAGGATCTGGCCCAGCTCCCCGGGGATGCCGGCGTTGGGCCACCACTCGACCGCGGTGCGGCGCGCCTCCTGCTCGCTCGCGGCCCAGCAGACGGTGATCTGCCCGTAGCGCGGGCCGCCGCCGCCCGCCGCTCCGTAGCGCTCGAGCAGCTCGGAGTCCGGCGAGGTGCCGCAGAAGCCGTCGCCGATGCGGCCGGCGAGGTCGGCGGCCTCCGGCCCGCCCGCGGCCACGACAACCGGCGGCGGCGCGTCGGGCAGCGTGTAGAGCCGCGCGTTCTCGACGGTGTAGTGGCGCCCGCGGTGCTCGACGAGGCGACCGCTCCACAGCTCGCGGATCACCGCGACCGCCTCCTCAAGCATCTCGCGCCGCACCGCGGCGCTCGGCCACGGGACCCCGAGGATGTGCTCGTTGAGCGCCTCGCCGCTGCCGACGCCGAGGATGAAGCGGCCCTCGAGCAACGCCTGGCAGGTGGCGGCCGCCTGCGCGACGATCGCCGGGTGCTGGCGGACCGTCGGGCACGTGACGCCGGTGCCGAGCCGCAGCCGCTCCGTCGCGGCGGCGATCCCGCCGATCACGCTCCACACGTGCGGGCTGTGCCCCTGCCGGTCGGTCCACGGGTGGAAGTGGTCGGAGATCATCGCGAACGGGAAGCCGGCCTCCTCGGCGCGGCGGGCGAATCCGACGAGCTCCCGCGGCCCGTGCTCCTCGCACGCGAGCGTGTAGCCGATCTCGACCGCGCCGGTGTCCCCGTCCATCGCCATGCCCCTGACGTACCGCCGATGGCACCGGGTCAAACGGTTGCGCCGACCGCACGGTCGGCAGCGCGGCCTTCCGCCTGACGCGTCCGCGTTTCGCACCTTGGGTGTCGGGTAGCGCCTCAAGCATGGACGAGCAACGCATCGAGGCAGACGACACCGAGCCGATCGCGACCGGCTTCCCGGAGCCGCCCGGGCGCGACCCGGGCGACCTCACCCGCGAGCAGGGCCGCGATCCGCACCACGTGCTCAACCACCCGGTCGGCGAGCCGGACGAGACCGAGTGGCCGGACCCCTACGACCGGCGCGAGGATCCGCGCGACCCGGAGGACCCTGACGGTCAGCCGTTCGGCGAGGAGCCCCACCCGGCGACGGGCAGCCGCAGCACGAGCGAACCGCACCCGTCGCAGGATCCCGAGGCGATCGGCTGGGAGGGTCCGAAGCGGGACAAGCTGGACGACTGAATCTTTGGCACGACGCCGCGCGAATGGCAGCCGGGCAGCGGTACCGAGGGCTCGCCGACCGGCGACCGCGGGGAGCGGCTGATCGAGCTGGGCCGAGTGGTACCGGATGCTCGCCGAGGTCGGGATGCCAACCCACGGCATGCCACGCGACCTCTGGCGCTGGACATGGCCCGCGACGCGAGGGAGGGCTACCTGCAGGTCATGCGCGACGAGGGCTGGCCGCTCCCGATCGTCCGCCGCGAGCGCGTCGCCATCGAAGCTGCGTGAGCGACAAGCTCCCCGCGATCAAGCCAAAACGGCTGATCCGCGTCCTCGAAGCCACTGGCTCCTCAGACCGCCGGCATCAGCGCGACGAGCTGCGCGAGTTGCTGTAGTCGACACTCCTCCAACCGGTTGGCCAAAGCTGCGTAAGCGAACGTAGGCGTATGGCGCATCAGAGAGTGTCGAGTGGGCCTCTTCGTGCCCCGCTGGCAGGCCCCTCGGGCACAGGATTGCTCAACCGCATTCGCGCAGACCAGAGCAGAGTTACCTTCGGCCAATGACCGGTAGATGGCGGCGTAGGTCGCTGAGATTCACAGCCGCGATGGATGCCGAGCTCCGTGCTCAAGCGAGACGCCGCGGCATGGCCGATGTCGAGCTGGTCCGCGAAGCACTCGCGCGTGACTTCGGTCGCATGCAAGCACGCGACGAGATGACGGAACTGCGCAAGGCAGTCTCTGAGCTCACACGCGTGGTCACCAGCATCCACAGAGACCTTCGACTGTTGCTCCAACGCCTTCCCCGGGTGCGATGAGGTCGCGCCCAAACAAAGGCCGGTATCGGATCCTGGAGCGAAATCCGCCATTGGTTGGCGCCCCCCGCCACAACGCTCGCCAGCCCAGCGACGCTGAGGTCTGGGCGCGGCTCGCTTCGAACCAGCGACTCCTTGCGGGCGGAGCGCCTAGGCGCGGGTGGTCGAGGCGACCCGACTGCCCATGGCTCCGGCGCTCGATTCGGCCAGCACTGCCCCTCTTTGGCGCTATCGTTTCTCCCGTGGTTCGCGAACTCGATCTGACGATCGTCTATGAGCCTGGCGAAGACGGCTGGATCATCGCCTCGATCCCCGAGGTGGCCGGTGTCTTCAGTCAGGGTCACACGCGGGAAGAGGCGCGCGAGAACGTCCTCGAGGCGCTCAAGCTGATGCTCTCGCCGGAGCCCCGCGCCGACGACGACCGGCGCGAGCGCGAGCCGCTGCATCTGACAATCGCCGCATGAAGCGGCGCGATCTCGAGCGCCACCTACGCGCTCACGGCTGCCGCCAGATCGACGAAGGTGGCAACCACAGCCGATGGGCCGGACCGAAGGGCACTCGATCAGCCGTACCGCGTCACCGCGAGATCGACTACGGACTTGCGCGGAAGATCTGCCGCCAGCTCGAAGTAGCACCGCCGAGCGGAGCGCGGTGAAGAGATGGGCGCGGGTGGTTTCGAACCACCGACCTCTCGCGTGTGAAGCAACGACGACGCGGCCGGCTCCCCCAAGCCGACCGCGCCGTCTCTCAGCCAGCGTCCGTTTTCAGCGCCGGTGCTTGCTACCGCACCCGCGGATGTGCAGCCGCGGATGCTGCGTGATCTTGGCGCCATTCTGGCCGAGCATCGTCACATCGGCGGCCGACCGCTTCCCGCTCTTGGAGCAGAGGTTGGTCTTCACGCCGAGCGGGCCGTGGCTGCCGGCCACGATGCTGAGCGTGAACTTGGACACCGGCGCGTCCGGGATGGTGTCGAAGTTGGTCGCCAGACGCGTCCCGCCCGGGATCGTCACACGACCGACGAGGTCGATGTCGATGTCGCCCCGCAACGCGACCATGAGGTCGGGCAACCCTTGTCCCGGGTGTCTGACGAAGAACGCGCCGCCGCGCAGCGGGTCCTTCAACAACGGCGTCCGCGCAACCGCCGAGCCGGCCTGTGCCTTTGCACATCTGCCCGCCTGGTACTCGGCGAGCGTGCACGCTCTGTTGACCACCGGGAGCAGGGCGGCGAGGGTCTGCGGAAGCGAGACCTTCACCGACTTCATGTTGCTCTGACCCGGCTTCTGCGTCAGCACCGCCTTGAACGGGGTCGAGTTGCCGCGTCTCGTATGGTTTCTGCTGCCAACGCTGAGACGCAGCTTCGGCGCGAACTTCAGGCTTCTGCAGCTGCCGACCCGGAATCTGGTGGACAGCGGCGCAACCAGCCCGTCGACCGAGGTGGCAGTCCCGCCCACCGTCTGCTTCGAGCAGTTCGTTGGGTTGACCATGAATCTCGGCTTGTCGATCGCCACCCACACCGCGCGGACGTGGAGCGGCACGCCCTTGACGACGGTCGGGAACGGATCCGACACAACGCTCAGCTGCGCCGTGCGCGGATCGACGTGGATCGCCTGACGGACGACGACCGTGCCGAGGTTGAACGGCCCGGCGATCGCGTCCACCACGACCGCGAGACCGTACGGAGCGCCTCTGTAGGACTCCGTCAAGTACACGCGACCGTTGTCGACCCAGAACGGAGCGCTGCCGACGCCGGCGGCCACCTTCGCGTGGCCGATCAACGAGCCGGCCGGGCAGGCACCCTTTCTGGCTGCCGCGTCGGAGCACTGGTCGGCGTCCTTGACGCGTGCCAGCAGGCCCTTCGGCGTGTCGATCGTGAGCCCTCTGAAATCCTGGTCGTCGTCGGTGCGCCCGAGCATCACATGCATGGAGCTGCTCGAGCCGGCCGCCACGTTCTCCACGCCGGCGCGGAACGTCGGATCGAATCTCGGCGGCTTGCAGCCGCTCACGACGAACGAGCTCGACCCGTGGAACGGTCTGTTGCCCCACGAGAGGAAGTCCACCTCGGTCGTCTTGACCCCGCACGTGCTCGGCGAGGCGAGCGGCGCGCGCGGACCGGTCTTGAAATGGAGCGTCATCGAGTCGAACGGCAGCTGCGGCAGGTCGTCGAACGTCGCCGTCAGCTGACCGGTGCTCGGATTCGCTCTGAGCGATCCCGGCAGCTTGACGTCGACGCCGTCGTCGTCGGAGCGCAGCTCGATCGCGAGCCGGAACAGCTCACCCGACAGCGGATCGTCCGAGTTCTGCGTGCGCAAGAACACGGTGCCGCCGATCTCGTGGTCGAGCAGCGGCGTTCTGACCGTCACAGACCCGATCTTCGACGCCGGATCGCACGTCGCCGCGCCTTCCTGTCCGAGCTTCAGATCGGCGTCGGCGCACGCCTTCAGACCGCCCGCCGAGGACGGGTTGACCGTCAGGCCCGCCGGCAGCTGGACGTTGACCCGTCTGATGTCCGCCGGCGCGATCCCGTTCGGGCCGAATACCTGTGGCATCGAGACGACCGTGTCCACGCCGACCGCCGCGTGCGGCGCAAGCGCCGACGGGGTGAGCGTGAGGCTCGGGTCGAACGGGTTGAGCTCGCAGCCGACGGCCGCCGGCGTGGTTGTGTCGGCGTGACGGAACGTCTCAGGATGCAGGTACGTATTGATGTCCATGCTCCACGGCAGCGGTCCCGCGCACGACGTCGGCATCCGCAGGAACGCCTCTCTCGGGGCGGTGGACGGGCACAGGCTGCCGCTCATCGCCGCGCCGTACAAGCCCTCCGTGCAGTCCGCGCGAACGGGATCGTACGAGCTGGCGGTCGGAACGCCCCACAGCTGCACCTCGAACTTCGAGATCGGGATCGTGCTCGGAGCCTTTCTCGTGACGATGTCGATGCCGTAGTCGTTCGACCGCAGCTTCGCGCGCAGGTTGACGATGATCCCCTGGTAGTAGAAGCCGAACTCGGCGGGCGCGCCGCGCGGCGGGACCAGGTTGTAGAGCGGAACGGTGTCCTTGCCGTTCACGAGCGCCAGGCCGATCTGACTGTCTCGAGGACAGTTCGGTACCTGAGCCAACCCCGTCGCCTGCTCGGACAGCTGCGCGGCGGTGCATCTCTTCGCCGTCGCGGTCGGATAGCCCACGAAGCCCGGCGGGACGTGCACGACCACGTCGCGGAAGTTCTCCGGCAGCGCGTTGGTAGTGAAGAAGGGGAAGTCAAAGCTGGCAATCGCCTGCGACCAGAGCTCAACGGCGGTGTCGACCTCGGCGGGAACGCCGCCTGCCTGCGCGGGCTGCACAGCCGGATTGTCCCTCATCGCGACATCGAAGCTCTTGACGTCAAACGGGCCGATCGGCACCGTATCGAACACCAGCGGGACGGTGACTGAGTTGCTCGCTCCCCCGCCTGCGAACTCCACCTGGCCGGTCAACGTCCCGGTCGCGGTGGGATCGACTGAAGTGCGTACTTGATAGATCAGGTTGCGGCCAAGCGGGAACCCGGTAACGTCGATCACGCACTCGTCAACCTGCCCGGATGGAGTGCATGTCAGGCTGGGCGAACCGTCGGGCGTCGGATCGGTCAACGCCACTCCCGCCGGGAACGTGTATCTGATCGTCATGTTGCCGGCAAACGGCTCGTCGCCCACGTTCATGACGTTGGCCACCAGGTACAGGTCTCTGCCAGGCGTGACGTAGTCGGGCCCCCACATGCTGACGCGCATCACCGGCGCCGCAGACGCGACGCTTGCAACCGCGCCAGCCAGCAGAACGGCGAGCGTCAAGCTCCAGCAAAACCGCCGCAAGAGGCGCACGGGCTTCATGATCTACGTCCCTTCGTCTCAACGATGCTGCTGATAGTTCGCCGAACGTCGATCATGTGTCAACGCCCCTTCCGCGACTGCGTCTTGAACGTGACCTGAATGACTCGCGTCGCCCTGCCGCCATCGGCAGTCCGGAACGACAGACGGACAGCCGTCGCGTACCGACCCGATCGCTCGAACCGCTCCCGCGCGCTCTTGCCCAGACGCAGACGCACTTTCGCCGTCCCCGCACCCCCACGTCTGAGGGATCCGGAGACCAGCCCTCTGCCACGCCACGCGATCCGACCCGCGGCGCTGTGCTTCACGCTCAGGACGCCCGTAGCGCCGCGCAACGTCACTCGACGCTTGACGGCCAGGCGCACATGAGATACGCCAGGCGTCGCGTCGCCTTCGAACGAAGAACTGCCGAGGTTGGGAGCGACGGGCGTCGCAGGCAGTGCACCTTGGCAGGCCTCGCCCTCGCAGGCAGGCGCGGTGTCGATGGGCGGAACCGGAGGCGCCGGGCCTACGCGTACGTCGTACACGTCGACGTAATCGTCCCGGTCCGACCGAACAAGCTGCTGGCGAGTGACCACGAACACGTCATCGCCGCTGCGGCTCGCGTCGGCGAACATGACGGGCTCTCTGCCCTTGCCGGTGGAGAGGAGGCTGAGAGTTCCGGTCAGTCCGTCGTACTCGTACACGTCGGCGACACCGTTCGTGTCCGCTGGCACCAGGGAACCCGTGCTGTTGAAGAACACCTGACCGTCGTCGCTGAGGAAGCGCGGACGGAAGCCTCTGATATCGCGCTGCCCGGCATTCGTGACGGCAGGCACGATCGACGCGTCCGAGGGGCAGGACACGCACGTGAGCGATTGTCTGCTCCGGTCGTACAGGTACATCTGCCCGTCCTTGATGTATGCGAGCCAGTTGGCGTCAGGCGAGACTCGCCCGTTGCCCGGCATCGACGCAGCGAGCGTCAGCCATCCGGAGGGATCCGTCCGGGGAGCCGAGGGATCAACGGTCGTGAGGCCCTGCGCGTCCTCCTGCCACAGCTTCAACGTCCCGCCGGAGTCATGAAGGTACGCGCGTCTGGCGTCGTCGCTCATCCCGACGAGCGTGCCGCCAAAGCTGTCGAGGAAATACGCGGATTGGCCGTCGTTTGTGATCAGGGTGAGGTTGCGGCCGTTGCTTGCCGCGTCCGGGCTGTAGGTGAAGCGGTACATGTCGGGACCTGGGGCGTCGTCTTCATCCACCAAAGGATCGTCGGAGACGAAGAACACGTTGTTGCCATCGGGCGTCATACCTTCGAACACGATCCCGTTCGCGGGCGTTCTGTCGCCGTCCGGAGGCGTTCTGTCGCGATCGCCCCGCTCCGGCTCACTGACCCACACCGTCCCTCCTCCGTCGACGCGCAGATACAGCTGCGGGGGAGCGATGCCGTCGGGCGATGCCATGAAGACCAGGCGACTGCCGTCTGGGGACATCGTGCCTCTGATGCTCGACGGGAACACCGTCGAGCCCCCTGGAGGCAGGGAACCGTCCGGCAGGATCCCGGCGACGCTCAAGACGCCATCGTCCCATTTGTAGAGGTTCGGGGAGCCGTCTGACGTGGCCTCCGGCAGCATCCGCGTCGAGGTCACGAAGGCGACGTGCTTCGCGTCGGCCGAGTACCCGCCGAACTCGCCGTTCAGGAAGTCGAACAGGCTGAGCGGATCTTGCTGCGTCACGCTAATTGTGCGCAGCGCGCCGGTCGCTGTGTCCTCGACATAGAGGTTCTCGCGCAGTGGGGTGTCGTCGGAGGCGGCCGGCAGGTCATACCCCCAGACCAAGGCAGTGCTGAGGTCGTCCGCGAATCCCCACACCTGGGTGCCGCCGGCAAGCACCTGCACCGTCTCAGGAAGCGGCCTCGGCGTCACAGAATGTGTCGACCAGCCGCTGGCGCCACGTCGTGCCAGATACGTGGTCAGACCGAAGCTGCCCGAGCCGATCGCGTCCCCGAACACGAGCCGGGAGTCAAACGCCACAGCCTCGCCGGCATCCGAGGCCAGGGTCGACAGACCCTCGCCGATAATGTCGCCATCGCCCTTGTCAACCGGCGAGACCTGCTCGTAGTGCCGGAGCTCAGCCGCGCGGGCAGGAAACGCGAATGCAGAGCACCCGAGGATTGCCACGCTCACTGTGATCGCGCAGGCACGCAGACGGCCCATCTCTCGTTGGAGCAACACTTGAACCTTTCCTCCTGAAAACGGTAGTGGCTACCATAGCGCCCTGTCCTCCCGGCTGCAAACAGGTCCGTCGATCTCCTTGACACCGGTGTTTCTCCCGCCTAAGCTGACTCGCAGCGCACGGATTGCGCTTCGCAAGCCGCGAAGCAGATGGGCCGACGCGATCCTGCGCTGTCGGAGAAAGGGGGACCACCGGCACATACTTCTACGCGCTCTGCGCGTCGCATTTCGTTAACTCGTCAACATGAAACGAGGTCGATTCACATGAAGTTCAGCAGATTGATCCTTGCCGTCGTGGGCGCCACGGTGCTCCTCGGCGCGCTCACCTCCGCGGCGTCCGCGAGGAATCTCTCAAGCTCGTCGCAGACCCAGTCCATACTATGGGCTAGGATGAGCTTCGCCGGCGGCATCGGCGGCGCCACCGTCTGCGAAATCCTACTCAGCGGCACGCTCCACTCAAGAACGATGGCGAAGGTCGTCGGCAGCCTAATCGGCTATATCACTTCAGCAAGAGTCCTAGCATGTGAAAGGGGTAGCGCCACCATCAGGCTGGAAAGCCTTCCCTGGCACCGTAGGTACGGCGGCTTCACTGGCACGCTACCGAGCATAACCGGCACGACCGAGACGGTCACCGGCGCCGAATGGACGGTAAGGGAACCGGGCGGAATCACCTGCAGCGTCACGAATGCCACGAATACAGCCACGAATACGATTGTCGCTGGGGTCGTCACCAGGGTCGCTGTCGCCGGCAGGGCCAGGTGCGGCGGATTCTTCGAAGGAACCCTCTCAGGCACGACAGAAACGGTCGCCGCAACGCTAGGCGGCGCCAGGATAACCGTCACCCTAATATAGGCTGACGTAGCAGTCTAGT
>Ga0126311_10000109_pt1 | contig 40994 bp, 47 predicted proteins | sample Plot61_FD_92539 | JGI IMG/M metagenome (GOLD analysis project Ga0126311, IMG submission 92539) | Serpentine soil microbial communities from UC McLaughlin Reserve, CA, USA - Plot61 | ecosystem: Environmental > Terrestrial > Soil > Grasslands | place: USA: UC McLaughlin Reserve, Lake County... | reverse complement strand
TCGCCTGGAACAACTTCTACGACCCGCTGGTGTGGGTGTCCGAGAACCCGTCGGCGCAGACGCTCTCGCTCGCGATGTCGGAGTTCCGGGTGCTGCACCACGTGCAGTGGAACCTCACGATGGCGGCCGGGATGATCTTCATGATCCCGGTCATCGTCATCTTCTTCCTCGCGCAGCGGGCGTTCATCGAGGGCGTCACGCTGACCGGTGTGAAGGGCTAGCCGCCGGCCGCCGAACTCCTGCCGCGCGAGCATCCGCTCGGCGAGGCCGCCGACGATTTCGAGCCGTTCGGCGTCCACGTCGTGCAGCACGAGCTCGCGCACGTCGATCGACTCGCGCTCGCGCGAGAGCCCCGACACGAGCTCGGGCGTGTAGGTGGAGCCGGCACCGATGACGGCGACCTTCACGTCGGTCGCCGCCTTTCGCTCGTGCCCGGCGGAGCCGGGCTCCGCGAAGCGCTGCCCACAAACGTGAACGAGTTCATCCCTTCACCCCCGTCAAGGTCACGCCCTCGACGAACGCCCGCTGGGCGAGGAAGAAGAGCACGATCACCGGCGTCATCACGATCATCGTCGCGGCCATCACGAGGTTCCACTGCACCTGGTAGAGCGAGCGGAACTGCGAGAGGCCGACCGACAGCGTCCAGTACTGGGAGTTTTCGCCGGTGTAGAGGAGCGGGCCGAAGAAGTCGTTGAAGCAGAACAGGAAGGAGAACAGCGCGACGGCCGCGATCGCCGGCTTCGCGAGGCGCACCACGACCGTCGTCAGGATCCGGAACTCGCCGAGGCCGTCGACGCGGGCGGCGTCGAGGTACTCCTCGGGGATCGTCAGGAAGAACTGCCGCAGGAGGAAGATCGAGAACGCGTCGCCGAGGGTGTTCGGCAGGATCAGGGGCCAGAGCGAGCCCACGAGGTGCAGCTTCGCCCAGAGCACGTAGACCGGGACGATCGTCACCTGCGGCGGCAGCATCATCGCGACGAGCGTGATCAGGAACGCGACGTTCGCCCCCCGCCAGCGCAGGCGCGCGAGCGCGTACGCGACCGGAATGCTCGACACGAGCAGCCCGAGCGTCGCGAGCCCGCCGTAGAGGAGCGTGTTGAGGGCGTAGCGCCAGAGCGGCGCCTTCGAGAAGACGTCGATGTAGTTGTGCCACGCGAACGGCGACGGCCAGAGCTTTGGCGAGAGCGCCTGCTGACTCGTCATCAGCGAGGTCAAGACGATGAAGATGAACGGCAGCAGGAAGATCAGGGCTGCCGCGATCAGCAGGCTGTGGTTCGCGATCGTGACCAGCAGCCGCTTGCGGCGGACGGCCGCCGGCGGCCGCCGGCGGACGAGCGTCGCCGACGCGGTCGCGGCGGGTGCCGCCTGCGCGCTCACCGGCCCGGGGCCTGGTAGTGGACGAAGCGGCGCGAGTTGTGGACGATCACGAACGTCACCGCGAACGCGACCGCCAGCAGCAGCATCGCCATCGCCGAGGCGTAGCCCATGTTGAAGTAGCGGAAGCCCTGCTGGTAGAGCAGGACGGGGTAGAAGAGCGTCGAGTCCTCCGGGTAACCGAGCGAATTGGCGGCCTCCGCCGAGTACGTCGCCGACCCGCCGGCGACGCTCGCCGCGACGTACGCCTGCGTGAAGTACTGCAAGCCCTCGATCACGCCGATCACGACCGCGAACAGGATCACCGGGCTGATCGTCGGCAGCGTGACGTAGCGCATCCGCGCGAAGGCGCCGGCGCCGTCGAGCTCCGCCGACTCGTACAGGTGCCGGGGCACGTCGAGCACCGCGGCGAGGAAGATGATCATCGTGTTGCCGATTCCCCAGAGCGCGAGCAGGGTCAGCGACGGCTTCGCCCACTGGGGCGAGTCGAACCAGAGCGGCCCCTCGATCCCCACCTTGCCGAGCAACGTGTTCACCGGCCCCGTCGCGGGGTTGAGCAGGTAGACGAAGCCGAGCGTCGCCGCAACGGGCGGCGCGAGCGCCGGCAGGTAGAAGACCGTCCGGAAGACGCCGACGCCGCGCCGCGCGCGGGAGAGCATGAGCGCGATCCCGAGCGCGAACAGCGCCTGCAGAGGGACCGCGATCGCGATGAACCAGAGCGTGTTCTTCACCGCCGGCCAGACCGTCTGGTCGGTAGTGAACAGGTAGCGGTAGTTCGCGAGGCCGATCCACCGGGGTGAGCCGAGCAGGTCGTAGTGCGTGAACGACAAATAGGCGGTCATCACGAGCGGATAGGCGAAGAAGATCGTGAAGCCGAGGATCCACGGGCTCATGAAGGCGGCCACCATCCCCCGGCGCCGCCAGGCGGCCCGGCGCTTGGCGCGGGTGCGGTCGAGCTGGAGCGGCGGCTGCGCCGCGGGCGCGCTCATCTCACGGCGCCTGCCCGGCCTCGGCCTGCTTCAGCTGCGCGTCGATCTGCTTGTCGACCCCCTCCAGCCCGCCCTCGAGGTCGGTCTTCGAGCCCGACATGTACTTGGAGACGAAGCTCTGGAAGGTCTCCTGGTTCGCCGGCCCGATGCGCGTGATCGGCGTGGTCGTGGTATTCGCGTTGCCGAAGACGTCGAGGAAGGTCTGGAATCCCGGCAGCGGCTTCAGCGCGGGCGACTTCAGCGAGTCCGTCGTCGTCGGGACGTTCTGAATCCCGTTCGAGAGCTTCGCCAGGCCCTGCGAGTTCGTGCCGAGATACTTCACCAGCAGCCAGGCCTGGTCCTTGTGCTTCGAGGTTTTCGGGATGCCGATGATGCTGCCGGTGACATAGCCGCCCCCGTAGAGATCGTCGTGGCCGTCCGCGGCGGGGAAGGGCGCGGTGCCGTAGTCGAGGTTCGGAGCCTCGCGCTTGATGAAGGCGACTCGCCATTCGCCGTCCATGTGCATCGCCACCTTGGCGGTCTCGAAGGCGTTCGACGCGGAGAACTCGTCACCCGCGCCCGCGTTGAAGCGGACGAGGTCGTCGTAGCCGTACCAGTCGATCAGGCTCTTCTGCCAGCGGAGGTGGTCGGCCCACTCCGGCGTGTTCAGCGCCGACTTGTCGCCGTCCATCCACGTCGCGCCCCATGAGGGCCCGAAGTGCGCCGGAACGTTCTCGTACCAGCTCGGGAAGGGATTGAAGCCAACCACCTTCAGCTTCCCGTTGGCGTCGCGCTGCGTCAGCTTCTTGGCCATCGCGGTCAGCTGGGAGATCGTCTTCGGCGGCGTCTTGTAGCCCGCCTTCGCGAGCAGCGCCTTGTTGTAGTAGAGGCCGTAGGTGTCGGCGAGCATCGGGAGCGCGCAGCGCGTACCCTCGAACTTCGAGTAATCGCGCGGCGCCTCCGGGAAGATCGAGTCGTCGACGCCGTCGTCCTTCATGTACGGGCCGAGGTCGATCCACGCACCGCTCGGACAGAAGGCGCCGGTGTTGTCGGAGCTGAACGACTGGGCGACGTCGGGCGCGTTGCCGCCCCGGATCGCGGCGACGATCTTGTCGTCATTCGTCCCGCCGACGACCTTCACGTGGATGCTCGGGTGTGCCTTCTCGAAATCGGCGACCACCGCCTTGAACGTCTTCAGTTCCGGATCCACGAACGGAGTCCAGATGGTGATGTTCGCCGGCCCGGCGTTCTCCGAGCTCGACGTGTCGGCCTTCTTCGAACTCCCTCCACACCCGCTCGCCGCCAGCGCCAGCGCCAGCAGCAGGGTCAGCGCGCCCAGCACCCATCGCATTCGTTGCCTCCCGATCTGGTTAGGTTTCCGAACGCGATTGTGTAACACCTGCCCGCTGCGAGTCAAGGCGGCTAGGAGGAGCGCCGTTTCTGAGTTAGGTTTCCTTCCGATGCCGAAGACACCCGCCGTTCCGGGGCTGCTCAAGCGGATCAACGAGCGCGAAGTGCTCGAGACGATTCGCGTCGGTGCCCCGATTTCCCGGGCCGAGATCTCGCGGCGCGCCGGCATCTCGAAGCCGACGGTCTCGCTCGCGCTGCAATCGCTGCTCGCAGCCGGCCTCGTGCGCGAGGCAGCACGGGGGCCGGACGGGCCCGGCTATGGCGCCGTCTATTTCGAGCCCGCCGAGGACGCGGCCCTCGTGCTGGGGTTCGATCTCGGCGCCCGCTTCGCGCGCGGGGCCGTCTGCGACCTCGGCGGCACCATCCGCGCCCGCCAGGACGTGGAGCTGGCGACCGCCGACGCCGACGAGGCGATCGGCGCGATCGTCCGCCTGCGGGATTCGCTGCTCGAGACGTCGGGGCTCGACCCCGCGCTCATCGACGGCGTCGTCGCCGGGGTGCCGGGCGTCGTCGGCGAGGACGGGACGCTGAGCCTCGCCGAGAACGTCGCCGGCCTCGAGGGGCGGCCGTTCGCGAGCGAGCTGCGGGCGGCGCTGGGCCTTTCTGTGACGCTCGAGAACGACATCAACCTGGCGGCGCTCGGCGAGCAGTGGCAAGGCGTCGCCCGCGGGGTGGCGGACTTCGTCTTTCTCTCGGTCGGCACCGGGATGGGCGCGGGTCTCGTGCTCGGTGGCGCACTCCACCGCGGCCGTAACGGCGCGGCGGGCGAGATCGACTTCGCCCTCGCCGGGTTCGACGAGACGCTCGATCCGTCAGGGCCGCAGGTCTCGGCGCTCGCGGAAAGCGAGGTCGGCCTCAGCAGCGAGCCACGCGCGGTCTTCGGCGCCGCGCGGAACGGCGACGGGCGGGCGCGGTCCGTCGTCGACGAGATCGCGCGCCGCATCGCGCTGCACGTGATGCCGATCGCCGCAGTCGCCGACGTGGAGCTCGTCGTCCTCGGCGGCGGGATCGGCGCGAACGGCGACCTGCTGCTCGACCCGGTCTCGCGGCTGCTGGCTGACTGGCTGCCGTTCCCGCCGCGGGTCGAGGTCTCGACGCTCGGCGAAGCGGCTGTCCTCACGGGCGCCGTCGCCGTCGGGCTGCGCGCCGCTCTCGAGAACGTCTTCACGAAGCGCGCAGCGGTTCCGGCCTAGCCCGCCAACCGGCTCTAGGTTGTCGACGCGGTTCAGCGCATCTCGCGCGAGTCCGGCTCGCCCTCCCGTCGGAGCCGAGCGCACCGCGAGCACGCCACCGCCTGCGCGACCGAGGGCGGAAGAGCGGGTCCGAGAGCCGCGGCGCCGGATGCCCCGTCTCGAGCCGCAGCCGTTCGATCAGCTCGCTTGCCTCCACCGTCGTCTCCGGAAACGTCTCGTCATAGCGCGCGCAGAGCACCGCCGCCAGCGCGTAGACCTGCCTGACCGTCGGCGCACCGCCCATGCCGACATGGCAGCAGAGAACCTGTGACTCGGGTGTGACGGGTTCTGCCGAGCCTGTGCCGAAGGGCGGCGCCGCTAGGGTCCTCCGATGCCCGCAAAGCCCGAGCTCACCGCGCGCCGCGACGATCTCAGGAACGTCGCGATCGTCGCCCACGTCGACCACGGCAAGACGACGCTCGTCGACGCGCTGCTGTGGCAGTCCGGCTCCTTCCGCGACAACCAGGACGTTGCCGAGCGCGTGCTCGACTCGCACGACCTCGAACGCGAGAAGGGCATCACCATCCTCGCCAAGAACACCGCCGTCCAAATCGGCGAGACGAAGGTGAACATCGTCGACACCCCCGGCCACGCAGACTTCGGCGGCGAGGTCGAGCGCGGGCTGACGATGGTGGACGGCGTGCTCCTGCTCGTGGATGCGAGCGAGGGGCCGCTCCCCCAGACTCGCTTCGTGCTGCGCAAGGCGCTCGAGGCGCGCCTGCCGGTCGTGCTCGTCGTGAACAAGGTCGACCGCTCCGACGCGCGCTCGGACGCCGTCGTGAACGAGGTCTACGAGCTCTTCCTCGACCTCGACGCCGACGACTCGCAGATCGAGTTCCCGATCGTCTACTGCAACGCGCGCGAGGGTCGCGCCGGCTTTGCGCCCGACGAGCTCGCCGCAGACCTCGGGCCACTCGTCGAGACGCTGCTCGCGACCGTCCCCCCGCCCGCCTACGACCCGGACCATCCGCTGCAGGCACTCGTCACGAACCTCGACGCGTCGCCATACGTGGGCCGGCTGGCGCTGCTGCGCGTCCAGCACGGGACGATCCGCAAGGGCGAGCAGGTCGCCTGGTGCCGGGCCGACGGCTCGCTCGAGACCGCGCGCGTGACCGAGCTCTATGTCACCGAGGCGCTCGAGCGCGTGCCCGCCGACGCAGCAGGCCCGGGCGAGATCGTCGCGCTCGCCGGCCTGCCCGAGGTGACGATCGGCGAGACGATCGCCGACCCCGACGACCCGCGCCCGCTCCCGGTCAGCGTCGTCGACGAGCCCTCGCTCGCGATGACGCTCGGGATCAACACCGCGCCGCTCGCCGGCACCGAAGGCGACAAGGTGACAGCGAGCGCGCTGATCGCCCGGCTCGAGCAGGAGCTCGTCGGCAACGTCTCCCTGCGCGTCCAGGCCACGTCGAAGCCCGAGGTCTGGGAGGTGCAGGGTCGCGGCGAGCTGCAGCTGGCGGTGCTCGTCGAGATCATGCGCCGCGAGGGCTTCGAGCTCACCGTCGGCAAGCCCGAGGTCCTGACGCGCGAGGTCGACGGGAAGAAGCACGAGCCGGTCGAGCGCGTCGCGATCGACGTCCCCGAGGAGTACATCGGCGTCGTCACGCAGCTGCTCTCGCTGCGCAAGGGTCGCCTCCAGGAGATGGTCAACCACGGCACCGGCTGGGCCCGGATGGAGTACCTCGCACCCGCCCGAGGCCTGATCGGCTTCCGCACCGAGTTCCTCACCGAGACGCGCGGGACCGGGATCATGCACCACGTCTTCGACGGCTGGGAACCGTGGCACGGCGAGCTGCGCACGCGCCCGACCGGCAGCCTCGTCGCCGATCGCCGCGGACAGGCGACCGCCTTCGCGATCGCCGCGCTGCAGGAGCGCGGCTCGCTCTTCATCGGGCCGAGGGCCGAGCTGTACGAAGGCATGATCGTCGGCGAGAACTCGCGCGAGAACGACCTCGACGTGAACGCGAGCAAGGAGAAGAAGCTGACGAACATGCGGTCGGCGACCGCCGACGAGCTCGTGCGGTTGATCCCGCCGCGGCCGCTTTCCCTCGAGCAGGCGCTCGAGTTCATTCGCGTCGACGAATGCGTCGAGGTTACGCCGAAGTCGATCCGGCTGCGGAAGGTCGAGCTGTCGGCGAGCAAGCGGCAGACGCTCGCCTCCCGCAGCAAGCGCGAGCGCGACGCGGCGCCGGCCTAGCTACCGCCCATCTCGGCCATCGCGGCCTTGCTGCGCTCGGCCATCTCCTCCTCCGAGAGATCCTCCTTGTGCGTCGCCACCGACCAGACGTGACCGAACGGGTCGGCGAGCGTGCCGAAGCGGTCGCCCCAGAACATGTCCTCGAGCTCGCTCACGACCGTCGCTCCCGCGCTCTGGGCCTGCGCGAAGGTCGCGTCCACGTCGTCGACGTACATGAAGACGGAGGCGGTCGGTCCGCCGCGCTCGGCCGGCGGCCGCACGTTCGACTGCGGAAACGGATCCGACAGCATCAGCTTCGAATCGCCGACCTGCAGCTCGGCGTGCCCGATCCTGCCGTCGGGCCCGGCCATGCGCAGCACCTCCTCGGCGCCGAACGCCTCCTTGTAGAAGTCGATCGCGCGCGCGGCGTCGTCGACGGCGAGATACGGCGTGAGGCTGTGGTAGCCCTCCGGAATCGGATTGACGGCCATGGCTCCTCCCTTCGTAGCTGTGCGCGGCGATCTTAGCCCGGCGCCGAGCACCCTTGACTTCGCCTGCGCCTGGTGCGCGCAATCTCGTCATGAGCCGTCCGGCACAAGCGGCAGCCGCGCTGAAGACGGTGATGACGAACCGTGGCCTCCGGCTGGTCGAGCTCGCATGGGGCACGGCGATCGTGGCCGAGTGGGCGCATTTCGTAGCACTCGGTGTGTTCGCGTACGACGCCGGCGGCACCGCCGCCGTCGGCATCGCCGGTCTGGCGCGGATGCTGCCGGCCGCGATCGTCGCCCCGCTCGCCAGCAGTCTCGGCGACCGGTTCCGGCGCGAGCGCTTCCTCGTCGCCACCGCCGCGACCGGCGCATGTGCTCTCGCGGGATCCGCAGTCGCCTTCTTCGCGGGCGGCAATCAGGCGCTGGTCTACGCCTTGGCAGCGGTGCTGGGAATCTCGGTGACGCTCTTCCGGCCGGCGATGCAGGCAGTGCTGCCCTCGCTGGCGCGCACGCCGGAGGAACTGATCGCGGCGAACGGGGCGACCTCGACGATCGAGAGCCTCGGCACGCTGGTCGGACCGCTGCTTGCCGGGCTGCTCGTCGCGATCGCAAACCCCGGCGTCGTCTTCGCCGCAGCGGCGGGTGCCCTCGTCGTCGGTGCGCTGCTCCTGGCGCCGCTGCGGGTGGAGGGCGTGATTCAACCGTCCGCCGACGGCGGAAGCGCCCGGCAGCTCGTCCTCGGCGGGTTCGCCGCCGTAGGTCGCGGCCCGGCGCGGCTGATCCTCGTGCTGATGGTTGCCCAGGGCTTCGTCCGCGGTTGCCTGAACGTGCTGATCGTCGTCGCCGTCTTTCGCGTCCTGCACGCCGGCGACGGCGCCGTCGGCTACCTCACGGCGGCACTGGGTCTCGGTGGGCTCGTCGGCGCGTTCGCGGCCATGACGCTCGAGGGGCGACGGCTCGCGGTCGCGCTCGGCAGCGCGCTCGTCTTCTGGGGCCTGCCGATTGCGCTCATCGCGCCTCGCCCGTATCTGCCGGCAGCGATCCTCCTGCTGGCGGTCGTCGGCGCGGCGAACAGCATCGAAGACGTCGCCGGCTTCACGTTGCTCCAGCGAATCGTCCCCGACGAGCTGCTCAGCCGCGCACTCGGAGTCGTGTGGGGGCTGGCGATGGGCGCGGTCGCCCTCGGCTCGGTCGCTGCGCCGGCACTCGTCGCCCTGCTCGGCCCGCGCGCTGCGTTCGCGGTCGTCGGTGGGATCCTGCCCGGGCTCACGCTCCTCTGCTGGCAACGGCTACGTACGATCGACCGCGACGTCGCAGGGCCGTCGGTCGAGCTCGAAGTGATCTCCTCGGTTCCGCTGTTCGAGCCGCTCTCGCTCGTCGCCAAGGAGCACCTCGCCGGCAAGCTGACGCGGGTGCACGCGGATCCCGGGGACGTCGTCGTCCGCACCGGCGACGCCGGCGACCGCTTCTACATCGTCGACGGAGGCGAGCTCGAGATCACGAACGGCGCGAGCGGGCACGCTGCGAGCGGCGACTTCTTCGGGGAGATCGCGCTCTTACGCGACGTGCCGCGGACGGCGACCGTCCGCGCCATCTCGCCGACGGAGCTCTACGCTCTCGACCGCGAAGACTTTCTCGCCGCGGTCACGCACTCCGCGGTCCGGGCCGCCGGCGAGGCCGTCGCCGACGAGCGACTCGCCCCACGGGTTACCGCCGTTCCTCGCTGACTTCCGCTGCGTAGAGCTCGTACGGGAGGCGCTCGAGCTCGCGCTGCCTCGGCTCCGGAACAGTGAAGAAGCGCGGCAGCTGCTTCTCGGCGAGCCAGGGGAGCTGCTCGCAAGCCCGCGCCGCGGCCGCGCGGTCCCCGCCGAGCGCGACGTGCTCGATCCTCGCGCGGTGTGGCTCGAGCACTCGCTGCGCCGTCTCGGCGGCCGCCTCGATCAGCCCGCGCTCCTGCTCCTCGCGCCTGCGCCGGAAGCGGCTGGCCGATGAGCCGCCCTTCTTGTGGCGGCCCTTGACGAAGCGGGTGCCGGCCTTCGACGCGACGAGGCGCTCGCCCTCGAAGACGCCGACGGCATACCCGCCGAGCCGCACGAGCAGCGCGGCGACGACGTGGTCGCGCGCGAGCTCCTCGAAGAGCGGCGCCAGTTCGACGGACTCGTAGGTGCGCGCGTGCGCGAGGCCGAACGGCGGGCGCACGCTGATCGTCTTGTCCGCCGTTTCGATCCGAACCGCGCCGTCCGCGTAGGTCGTGCGACCGGGGCCACTCTCCAGCGGCTCGAGCCGCTTGCGAACGTTCTCGCGCCCGATGAACCGCGCCACGGCGGCAGACTAGGCTCCTCGGGTGAGGCACGACGTCCGGCGCGGCCGGCTCTACGTGGCGCTGGCCGCGGTCGCGTGGTCGACGGCTGGGCTCTTCCAGCGCGAGCTGACGGTCGACCTGGCGACGCAGCTCGCCGGGCGCGCACTCTTCGCCGTCCTCGGGCTGGGCGTCTATGTCGCGCTCGCGGAGCGCGGCCGCGTCGTCCGGTCGTTTCGCGCAAGCGGCCGCGCCGGCCTGGCGGTCGCCGCCCTGATGGCGTCCTCGTCCGGCGCTTTCATCGCTGCGCTGAACTACACCTCGGTCGCGAACGTGCTCTTCCTGCAGGCGCTTGCGCCGGTGCTCGCCGCGATTTTCGGCACGTTCGCAGGCGAGCGGGTCGCGCGGCGGACGTGGCTCGCCACTGCGGTCGCGGTTGCAGGCGTCGCGCTGATGGTCGGCGGCCCGAGCCGCCCGAGCGCAGTGGGATTCTTGCTCTCGCTGCTGATGTCGATCTCGTTCGCCGGCACGATCGTGATCACGCGGCACCAGCGCCATGTCTCGATGGCGCCTGCGACGTGGCTCTCGCAGGTGCTGGTCTTCATCTGCGCGGCGCCGTTCGCCTCGACGAGCGACATCGGCGCCGAGGATCTCGCGCTGCTCGCGGGCCTGGGCGTGACGCAGATCGGCCTCGGCCTGATCTTCCTCTCGATCGGCGCGCGCCTGATCCCGGCCGCCGAGGTCGGCCTGATCACGCTGCTCGAGATCGTGCTCGGCCCGCTGTGGGTCTGGATCGCGCTTTCGGAACAGCCGAGCGCAACGACGCTCGCCGGGGGAGCCGTCGTCCTCGGCGCCGTCGTGATCCTGGCGGTCGGCGAGCCGGTGGAGCCGGAGGAGCCGGCCGTGCCGCCGCCCTAGCCCTACCCGGTGAAGGTGCTGCCGCGCTTCTTCGCGCGTTTCTCGCTGCGCTTCTCCTTCAGCGACTTCTGCGCGACCTTCTTCTGGAGCTTCTTCGGCTTCTCGTGACCCTTCATGGCTCCACCCTACGCCTCTCGCGCGACAGCAAAGAAAAGGGGCGGCCCGTCGGCCGCCCCTTGTACTTTGCGCTTCCCGTCCGTCTCTGCGGCCCAGGCGGCCGGTAAGCGCAGTCGCAATATGGACGGAGTTGGCGGTTCGATCCTCCCCCTGTAGGGGGATTTTCTCCTGTCGACGCGAAACGGGGCCGCCGCCCGGCCCCGTTTCGAGTCTCCCGTGAGAGAGATCCGCAGGTAAGTCGTCAGGCCTCGCCGCATTGAGGCCCTTCGTGTCTCCGAGGTCGCCCCCGCCGCATCGGGGCGCGTCTCGGTTGCATGCCCAGTATCGGAGCGGAGGTGCTCGTTGATCCATCACCCTTCTACGGTTGACTGCCGTGGTTCACTGCGAACCGCAGGCGCTGACCTGGGCGGAGCTGCCCGGCGAGCGGAAGATCGTCCTCCAGCACGACGCCGAGCACCGGATAACCGCCGGTCGTCGGGTGGTCGTTGAGCAGGAGGATCGGCTGTCCCGACGGCGGCACCTGCAATGCGCCCGCGACCAGGCCTTCGGACAGCAGCTCCTTCTCGCCGGCGCGCGCGAGCGGAGGGCCCTCGAGGCGGACGCCGATGCGGTTCGACGATAGGCTCACCTGCCAGGGGCCGGCGACGAGCGCCTCGAGCGCGCCGGGGTCGAACCAGTCGTCGCGCGGCCCGGGGAGCACCCGCAGCACGGGCTCGACCGGGAGCGCTGGTGGAGGGTCGAGATCGGCGTCGGGTTCCCCGTCCGGCTCTGCACCGATCGAGAGCACGTCTCCATCCTGCAACGGCGGCGGCCCGAGGCGGCTCAGGAGGTCGGCCGAGCGGCTACCGAGAACCGGCTCGACCTCGATGCCGCCGCGGACGGTGACGTAGGCGCGCACGCCGTGGCGGCACGCGCCGACCTCGAGCACTTCCCCCGCACGAACCACGAAGGGGCCGCGGTACGTGGCGCCGGTGAGCGCGACGAGCGCCTCGGCATCGAAGCGCAGGCGCGGGCCGATGAGCGTCGCCTCCAGCGCGGCCGCGACCGTATCGTTGCCTACGAGCCGGTTGCCGTGCGCGAGCGCTATCGGATCCACAGCGCCCGACGGCGGCACCCCGACGTGCGCCCAGCCCGGCCGCCCACGATCCTGCACCGTCGTCAGCGGTCCGGACGCCAGCACCTCGATCTCGTTCATGCCCGGACGAAGCGAACGCGGTCGCCTGCCGAGAGCAGAGCGGGCGGGCGGCGGGCCGGGTCGAAGAGGGCGGCCGTCGTGCTGCCGATCAGCTGCCAGCCGCCGGGCGACTCGCGCGGGTAGACGCCGGAGTACCCGCCGCCGAGCGCGACGGTCCCGGCCGGCACGCGCACGCGCGGTTCCGCGCGGCGGGGCACATGCAGTCGCTCGTCGCCCCCGAGGAGGTAGCCGAACCCCGGGGTGAAACCGAGGAAGCCGACGACGTAGTCGGACTGCTGGTGCCGCGCCGCCACCTCTTCGGGCGAGAGTCCCGTCAGCTCGGCGACCTCGTGCAGGTCGACGCCGTCGTAGCACACGGGGATCGCGTGCGTTTCTGCGACCACGGCGGCGTCGTCGTCGCGCAGCGCGGCTTCGGCGAGATCGAGCACCCGCTCGCGCTGCGACTCGGCGGCCCAGATCGTGAGCACCGTGCAGTGGCCGGGGACGACATCGGCGAGCTCCGGGCAATCGGCGGACAGCCGCCGAGCGACGCGAACCGCCGCAGTGTTGTCCGCCAGCTCGAGCAGCACCGCCCGCTCGCCGGCTCGCCGAGCCTCGATCGCACTCACGCGAACGACCGCAGCTCGACGCCCACGCCTTCGAGTTCGACCCTGACGCGGCGTGCGAGCTCGAACATTCCGGGCGTGTCGCCGTGCACGCAGAGCGAGCGAACGCGACCACTCCGCGCGAGCGCCAGAGCCTGCCGAACCGCGTCCTCGACGCCGAGCACGGCGCCTGCGCTGCTGCGTGGGACGAGCGAGCCGTCCGGTGCGTAGCCGCGGTCGACGAAACCTTCCGGCGCCGTCGCGAGCCCGACCGCGTCCGCCTGGGCGAGCAGAGCCGAACCGGGGGCCGCAAGCACCGCGAGCTCGCCGCCCGCGGCGCGCGCCGCGGAGACGATCGCCGCAGCGCACTCGCCGTCGACACTCGCCCGGTGGTAGAGCGCGCCGTGCGGCTTGACGTACGCGACCCGCCCTCCGGCCTCTGCCGCATGCGTGGCCAGCGCCGAGACCTGCTCCGCCGTCTCCACCTCGACCGTCGCGGGAGCCACGTCGAGCTCGCGGCGGCCGAAGCCCTCGCGGTCGCGGTATCCAACGTGTGCCCCGATCGCGACGTCGCGTGCGACCGCCTCCTCACAGAGAGCGCGCATCGTGGAAGCGTCGCCGGCATGAAAACCGCAGGCGACGCTCGCGCTCGTGACAACCGCGAGCAGCTCGACGTCGCCCTCGACTCCCTCGCCGATGTCGGCGTTCAGATCAATCGAGCCCGCCACAGCGGCATTGTCGCCGCAACGAGAAATGAGGCGCCGCCGAGTCTCGCCTCCGCCAGAGGCTGCTAGCTAGGCGCTCCGCTCAACTGCCCTATCGTCACGGTCAGTCACCAAAGTGCAGGCGTTGATCCCAAGGAGGTTCAATGGCTCGAGCGAACGGCTTCGAGCGGCAGAACATGCAGGACAGCAGACTGCATCCCACCGAAACCCGCTGCGACCACGCGGTCTTCGAGCACGGCGGGCAGCGTTACCTGCAGATCAGTTCTACGGGTTCGAGCGACCGTAAGACCGCTGGAACGTCTCAGACCTATCGGCGCGACGCCGAGAGCACCCGCGCAATCAGGAGAATCAGCGGCGAGGCTCTTCCGGAGCTCGGCTGAACGGCGCGAGGCCGCAACGACTGACGCGGCTTCCCGAGCAATACTTCGGAGCGCTCCTGAGTACCGTGGCTCGACTCGCTGCGGCAGAGCACGAGCTGATTATCGACCTCGGGCGGGGCAATCCGGAAACAGGGCCGCCGCCTCATGTGATTCACGCGCTCGGGCAGGCTGCTCGAAGAACGGACGTGCACGGGTACTCGCCATTTCGAGGTCTGCCCGAGCTGCGAGTCGCGCTGGCGGAGCGCTACCGCGACATCTACGGCGTCTCGCTCGCCGCGGATCGCGAGGTGGCGATCGTACCGGGAACGAAGACGGCGATCGTCGAGCTCTGCCTCGCGCTTGCGGAGGAGGGGCAGACGGTCGTTCTTCCCGACCCGTATTACCCCGACTACCCCTCGGGGCCGGCTCTCGCAGGTGCCGACATCTCCTACGCGCCGCTCGACCCCGGGAACGGCTGGCCACCCGACTTCTCGGAGGCACCCTCGGACAACGTCGCGGCCGTCTACCTCAACTACCCCTCGAACCCCGCCGCCGTGGCCGCCCCCGACGGCGCATTCGAGGAAGCCGTCGCCTACGCCCGGACGACAGGGGCCGCAATCGTCCACGACTTCGCCTACGGCGACCTCGTCTTCGACGGGCGCGAGCCCAGAAGCTTCCTCGCCACGCCAGGCGCAAAGGAGGTCGGGGTCGAGCTCTACTCGATGTCCAAGTCGTACGGCATGGCTGGCTGGCGGGTCGGGTTCGTCGTCGGCAACGCCGAGATCGTCGAGCGGATCAACCTGCTCAACGACCACTGCCGCGTGGGGATCTTCCGACCGATCCAGGAGGCGTGCGTCGCGGCGCTGACCGGCCCCCAGGACTCCGTCGCCGAGCGGCGCGAGACGTACGAGCGGCGGCGCGACCGTGTCTTCGAGGTGCTCGAGCCGCTGCTCGGAGCGCTCACCTGCGAGGGCACCTTCTACATCTGGCTCAAGCTTCCCGAGCGCGTGACCTTCGAGACGCTGCTCACCGAGCACCGCGTCGTGGTCGCGCCCGGCGAGGGGTTCGGGCCGAGCGGCGCCGGCCACGCGCGGCTGAGCCTCGCGGTCAGCGACGAGACGCTCGAGCTGGGCCTCGAGCGTCTCGTCGCCGCCTTCGAGGCGGCGCCTTAGACCGCCGCTCCGGCCATGTCGAGCACCGTCGCCTCGTACAGCTCGGCGGATTCGATCGTCAGCCCGACCTGGTCGACCATCCTCTGCCGCCGTTCGACGAGCGTCTCCTCGGCCGCGTCGGCGGCGTCCTTGCTGTCCCAGAGGATGATCGCCTTGGCACGGTTGCTGCCCTCGTCGTACAGGGCGAGATAGCCGGCGTATCCGTCGTACGTCTGCAGCATCGGGATCACGGTCCCGCGGATCATCTCGACCGCGGCGTCGCGCTTCTCGGGCGCAGCGCCCGAGAACGAGATCAGCCGTGCGTACATGGCTGCTCCTTCCGGTGGGGTTGCGCGATGCTACGCCTGCCGCTCGACCGCGTCGAGGCCGGCTCAGCGAAGGCGTGTCGGCCACGCCGACCGCGTCAGGGCGCCGCTCCTGCGGGGCGACCGTTGCTCGCTCAGGAGCTCCGTCGCCCAGCCGATGACGTCGTCGTAGGCCGCAGCGAGTTCCTCGCCGGTCGCGCCGGCCCGTTCGAGGATGTCGACGCGCGCCGCGAGCTTCTCCTCGACGACGGCCGGAAGCCATTCGAGGTCGGCATGGTCGCCGCCGCTTCGGCGCACCGCCGTCCACGCGATCTCGTGCACCGCCGCACGCCAACCCGCGGGCGACGGAAAGCCCAGCGGTTCCGCAGCTTCGATCCGGCGCGGCGCGGCGGACATCACCGCCCATGCTGCCTCCCGCTGCGGACGGAGAAGGGCGGCTAGACCTCTTCGCGCCTCCGCCCTGCGGCGATCTCCTCGAGCGCCGACTGCTCGATCGCGTCCGGCGGGATGACCGCGACGCGCACCGGCGTCGTTGCGTAAACGGAGGCCGTCCGCGTGCCGCCCTCGAGCAGCGCCATCTCGCCCAGCAGCGCGCCCGGGCCGAGCTCGGCGACCTCCTCGCCGTCGACCTCCACGTCGACGAGGCCATCCAGGATCAGGAACAGCTCGCCGCCGGGTTCGCCCTGCTTCACCAGCTGCTCGCCGGCGTCCAGGTTGCGCCGCTCGAGCTTCGCGCCGCTGCGCATGACCGACGCGCTCAACTCGCGCTCGAGCTCGGACTCGACGGCGGTCGCGAGCGCCGGCGAGTCCTCGTCTCCCCAGGGCGTGTGCTTGCCGTGCGACTCGCGGTACCAGCGCTCGAAGTCGATCGAGGCCGACTTCTCGACGAGCACGCCGTCCTTGTCGTAGACCCAGTGGCGCGGGAACGGACTTGCGCCGACGAGCTTTCCCTCCGAGGAGCCGTCGGCGTGGATGACGAGCTCGAGCGTCGTCCACGCGGAGGCGGACGAGATGCGCATGAACGGCTTGCCGCTCACGCGCCGCGGCGCCGGCAGTCCCATGTGGCCGCCGGCGGATTGGACGAAGCGCACCGACCCGTCGTCGACCTCCGGATCCGCCTGGATCAGCGGGTACTGCACGGCGGCGAAGCCGACCTCACGCCGGCCGAGCTTCAGGCGCGTTACGCCGATCAGGCCGCGGCCGTCGTAGCCGTGGCCGGTGATCTCCCCGTCGTCCTCGACCTCGATCCACGCCTTCAGCTCGTTCGCCTCGCGGAAGAGGTCGTTCTCGTGCATCGCGTCGAGGTCGAGCAGCCGGTCGTGCGGCGGCTCGTCGTAGTGCGCGATCCCCCACTCGAACGGCAGCTTCGGCATGCCTTTGATCGCCTCGGAGGGGATCCAGGTGATGGACGTGACGGACGACTCGACGCGCATTGGGCCTCCTCGTTTGGCTCGACCGGGTCCAGGTAGCCGCGTTCCTACCACGAACGCGACACGAACGATGCGTCAGACGGCGCAGAGCGGCAATCCGAAGCTGCTTGTTCGCCTACACGCTCCGCGCGACGCTCACGACGGAGAGACCGTGCTGACGATGCTCAGGCAGGAGGTCAAGCAGGCCTTCGAGCAGCAGGCGAAGGCTCGCGCTGGCGGCCGTCCGGTCAGCCCGACTCCGGGCAGTGACTCTAGGAGCTCTCGCCGCCGCGGCGGCTGCGCCAGAACGTCACGGCGCCGGCGACGCCGGCGGCGCCGAGCGCGAGCGCCGACTTGTTCGGCCGGCCGCCTTCGACTGCCGGCTTCGCGTCCTTCGCCTTCAGCTTGACGGCGGTCTTCGTGATCTTCCAGATCCCCCAGCCGAGGACCGCGTTCCTGCGGTTGACGATTCCCATCGGCGGTGTTCTAGCAGCTAGCGGCGGGACTTGCCGTGTACGTCGGCCGGCGGCGTCTCGGCCGGATCGGCCGGTGGCGGCGGGGTCTTCTTGCCATGGCCCTTCGGCTCCGGCGGCTTGGTCCCACCGCCGTGTCGCCCCTGGTCCTCGTGTGGCTTGTCGGTCTTGACCGGCTTGACCGGCTTGACCGGTTTCACCGGTTTGAGGTCATGAGCTCGGCCGCGCGAGGGCGGGAGCGGGCTGACCTCCTTGACCACCGGCGCCGCGCGCACGTGCGCTGCCGTGACAACGGGCTTCGCGTGATCCTTACCGTGGTCGCGACGCGTGGTGACGGCGGTGCGGCGGAACGGCTTCTGATCGTGCTTCGTCTCCTGCGCCGGCGGCAGCACGGTGGCTGCGGCCCGCGTGGCTGCGGCCCGCGTGGCTGCGGCGCTTGCCGAGTCACGTCTCTGCGGGTGCTGTTTCGCGAGGGCCGCCGGCGCTGCGACGGGCCCCGCAGAGCGAACGAGCCCCTGCCGCACGCCCTCGTAGCCGACACCCGTAGCAACCGCCGCGCCAGCGACGAGCGCTGCCGCCTTCACGGCGAGACCGCCGCCGACCGCGGCACTACCTCCGACTGCAGCGCCTCCGCCGCCGCCGAAGAGGCCGACGAGCGACTGCGGCAGCGGGATCGCCCCGAGCGCCTTCAGCGCGCCTCGCTGCGCCCGCTGGCTGCGGGCGAAGCCGGCGCAGTCGTCGCACTCGCGCAGGTGCGCGCGGAGCGCGCCTTTCTCGGTGCGTGAGAGCCGGCCGTCGAGCTGGCGCGAGATAGCGAGCTCGGCTTCGTGACACGTGATCCCCTCGTCGAGCTGCTCGCGCAGCGCGCGGCGCGCGCGGAAGATCAGCGTCTCGACCGCGCTCACGGTCGTCTCGAGGATGTCGGCGATCTCCTGGTAGCTGCGGCCCTCGAGCTCGCGCATCACGAGCGCTGCGCGCTGGTTGAAGGCGAGGTGGCCGAGCGCGCGACGGATGTCCTCCGCCGTCACGGCGTCCTCGTCGACGACCGACTCGGCGAGCTCCTCCTCGTAGACGACCTCATTGGGGCGGCGCTGCGACTGGCGGAAGCGCTGGCGGCAGACGTTGTGTGCGATCGCGATCAGCCAGTTCTGCGGCTGGCGCGGCTTCTCGCCGCGCTCCATCGCGCGATACGCGTTGAGGAACGTGGTCTGCGTGACGTCCTCGGCGTCCGCCTCGTTGCGCAGGACGACGAGCGCATAGCGGTAGACGTCGCCCGCGTGCTTGCGGTACAGGCGCTCGAAGGAGCGATCGCTACTCAGGCGACGTGCGAGAACCGGAGTCATCTGTTCAAAAGATGCCTGATTTCCACGGTTCTTGCACCCCGCCGCGGGGTTATTTGATCGGCGGAGGCGGAAGCGGTGGCAATGGCGGCGGCGGTGGAAGCGCCGGCGGAGGCGGCAGCGGGGGCAGCGGAGACGGAGTCGGGAGCGCCGGTGGAGGCGGCAGCGGTGGTGGCGGAGGTGGCGGTGGCAACGCAGGCGGCGGAGGCAGCGGAGGTAGCGCCGGGGGCGGTGGCAGCGCCGGAGGCGGTGGCGGCGCGAGCGACGGCAACGGCGGCGTCGTGACGGAAGGCGTCCCCGGTGACGGCGCCGGCAACTGGTCGAGCGCTGCTGCAACCGACCCAGAATCGACGGCTTCGCCTCGGCCGGGGATCTGCCCGGGCCGCGCCGCTGCCGGTCTCGCGACGGCCGTCCGCCGCAGCGTCACGCGGCGCCGATTGTCGCGAGCCATGGCAGCGGCGCCCTCGCGTTCCGCCGCAGCTGCCGCCTTACCTCCGACCGCGACGGCCGCGCCAGCGTTCGCCTGAGGTGCGCCCACCGAGCTGGTCACGATCGTCAAGCCCTTGTAACCGCTGCCCGCCGCGACCGCGCTCGCCGCGACGACAGCGGCGGCCTTCAGGACGAGCGGCGCGCCGACCGCGGTTCCGCCGGCGGCAACCGCGCCTCCACCGGCGCCGACGAACGATGTCAGCGATCCCGGCAGCGGAACCGTCGTCAGGACGCCGAGCGTCTGGCGGCTCACCTGCAAGCGACGACGGCCGCGGAAGAGCAACGCCTCGACCGCGCTGACGGAGACTCCCAGGACCTCCGAGATCTCCTGGTAGCTGCGGCCTTCGAGCTCGCGCATCACGAGCGCCGCGCGCTGGTTGAACGAGAGGTTCGCAAGCGCCGCCAGGACCTCGTCGAGATTCGGCTGTTCCTCGTCGTGCGTGGCGGGCTCGGGAGCGTCCTCGAGCGCAACCTCGCGTGGCCGCGCGCCGGCCTGGCGCCAGCGCATGCGGCAGACGTTGTGGGCGATCGCGATCAGCCAGTTGTGCGGCTTGTGCGGCCGCTCGCCACGCTGGAGAGCGCGGTAGGCGTTGAGGAACGTCGTCTGGGTGACGTCCTCGGCGTCGGCCGGATTCGCGAGGACGGCGAGCGCGTACTGGTAGACCTCCCGCGCGTGCCGTTCGTAGAGCTGCTCGAAGGCGCGGCCGCCCGGACGCGCCCGCGGTGCGAGTTTGCGCAGCGGTCGGCGGGCGCGAGATGCCTCCACGCTGCTCGAACGGCGAACGCCGTCGTGGAGATACGGCTAGCTTGCCGCTGCTGCGCGCTTGCGGTTCGGCAGGTGGATCGCACGGCCGAGTGCCACGAGGCCGGCTTCCTTGATCGCCTCGGAGAGCGTCGGATGCGCGGCCATGCCGTCGGCCACCGTCTCGACCGTCGCCTCGGCGTCGAGCGCGATCGTGCCGGCCTCGATCAGATCCGTCACGTGCGGCCCGACCATGATCAGGCCGAGCAGCTCGCCGTAGCGCGTCTCGTGGATCGACTTGACCCAGCCGACGGTCTCGTTCTGCATCACCGCGCGCGCGTTCGCGACCCACGGGAACATACCGACCGCCACCGCGTCGCCGTGCTGCTCGCGCGCCTCCGCCTCGGTCAGGCCGACGCCCGCGATCTCGGGATCGGTGTAGATCGGGCGCGGGACGCCACGGTTGTCGACCACGGCTTCGTGTCCCAGCGCATTTTCGGCCGCGACCTCCCCTTCGCGGAAAGCAGTGTGCGCGAGCTGCCAGTAGCCGGCGCAGTCACCGACCGCATAGATGTGCGACACCGTGGTGCGGCGGTGCTCGTCGGCGGCGATGCCGTTGCGCCGGTCGAGCTCGACGCCGATCTCCTCGAGGCCGAGGTTCTCCACGGCCGGACCGCGGCCGGTGGCGACGAGCATCAGGTCGCACTCGGTGCTCTCGCCGCCGTGGTGCACGCGAAGGCCGCTGCCGGTGTCCTCGACGCGATCGCAGGTCGTCTCGAGGTGCAGCGTGATCCCGCGCCTGCCGAACTGCTTCGCGAGCTCCTTCGCGGCGTCCGCGTCCTCCTGCGGGATCAGGCCCGGCAACATCTCGATGATCGTCACCTCCGACCCGAAGCGGCGGAAGATCGAGGCGAACTCGCAGCCGATGATGCCGCCGCCGAGCACGACGAGCCGGCGCGGAACCTCCCTCTGGGCGAGCAGGCCGGTCGAGTCGACGCAGCGAGGCGAGTCGAGACCGTCGATCGGCGGGCGCAGCGGAAACGACCCCGTCGCGACGACCGCCTGCTTGAAGGTGACCGACTCGCCGCCTTCGACCTGGATCGTGTTCGCGTCGCTGAAGCGCCCGGTGCCGTTGACCCACTCGACCCCGTTCGCCTTGAAGAGCGTTGCGACGCCGCTCGTCATCTGCTTGACGACGCCGTCCTTCCACTGGTTCGCCGTCGCGAAGTCGAGCGACGGCGCGCCGACCTGGACACCGAGCTTGGCGAAGGTCTCCTCGGCCTCCTTGATCGCGAAGGCCGTCTGCACCCAGGCCTTCGTCGGGATGCAGCCGACGCGGAGACACGTGCCGCCGAGCTCCGGCTCCTTGTCGATGCAGACGGTCCTGGCGCCGAGCTGTGCGGCGCGAATCGCGGCGGTGTAGCCACCCGGGCCGCCGCCGAGGACGGCAACGTCACATTCCATCGTTGGTTCCTCTCGTCGCTTCGGGTCGGGGGGCGATCCTAGCGAGGGCGGGTCGCGCTGCGCTGCCGGCGCTTGTGGTTGCGTCGGCGCTGCTTCGGCACGAAGCCGTCACACACGCGTGACGATTCGGACGCTACTCTCAAGAGCGGGGGTCGAGGGCCGTAGGCCCCAGGGGAATGGGTTTCTCGCGCGCGCGTGAGGCCTTCGGCGGGCGTGGCGCATTTCGTCGGATCGCGGCGCGTCAGCTCAGGTCGGCGCGCATGGTCACGCCGCCGTCGTCGTCGCGCACCCGCGCGAATCCATGGCGCTGGTAGAGGCCGACGGCGGGGCTGTTCTTCTCGACGCTGAGGCTGATCGCCCTGTAGCCGTCCGCGCGAGCTCGCGCGACGAGCGCGTCGAGCAGCTCCGAGCCGAGGCCGGTGCCGCGACGACTCGGGACGATCGCGATCGAGAGCTCGGGCGTGCTCTCGTCGATGAACCCGTAGCCGGCGTTGCTGTCGTCGAAGAGCCGGAACCAGGCAGCGCCGACCCGCTGGAAGTCCTGGATCGCGATCAGCGCCGTGTCGCCCGGACGCCCCCAGCGTTCGACGTAGCGCTGCACCGGCGGCTCGCCACTCTCGGAGACGCGGTCGACGCGCCAGTAATAGGCGTGACGGAGCATGTCGCGCAAGAAGGGCACATCCTGCGGGCCGGCCGGACGGATCAGGCCAGGTCCTCCGCGAGCTGGATCCGGTTCCCGTCGGGGTCGAAGACGTCGAGCAGCCGCATTGCGCCGTGTAGCTCGAGCACCGTCCCGACCTCGACGCCAACCGCCGCGAGGCGCTCCCGCTCGCTCTTTACGTCCTCGACGTCGATCGTCGCGACCGGGCCGTCCGCGTCGGCACGCTCCTCCGCGGCTTCGCCGATAACGATCTCGGTCACGCCGCGCTCGAACGACGCCCAGCGCTCGCCCTGGTCGACGAACGTCTCGGTCAGCCCGAGCGTGTCGCGGTAGAAGGCGCGCGCGGCATCGAGATCGCTGACCCGGTACCAGATGCGCATCGGCTAGAGCATCAGGCCGGGCTCTTCCAGCAGCTCGTTCACCGTCTGCAGGAAGCCTGCCGCTGGTGCGCCGTCGACCGCGCGGTGGTCGAACGTCGCCGTCAGCGTCAGCATCGGCCGGACGACGACCTCTCCGTCGAGCGCGACCGCCCTGTCCTCGGTTGCGCCCACCGCGACGATCGCCGCTTGCGGCGGGTTGAGCACCGCCGTGAACTGCTCGACGCGGAACATGCCGAGGTTCGAGATCGTGAACGTGCCGTCCTCGAGGTCTGCCCGCTGCAGCTTCCCCTCGCGCGCCCGCGCCACCAGCTCGGCGCGCGCGGCGGCGATCTCGGCGAGGCGGAGCCGCTCGGCGCTGCGAATGACCGGCACGACGAGCCCCTGCGAGGTTGCGACCGCAATCCCGACGTTCGCTGTCGGGAAGAGGACAATCGTGTCCTCCGCCCACTGGACGTTCACGTCGCGGTGCCGCATCAGTGCCGCCGCGCAAACCTTCGTCAGGACGTCGGTTAGCGTCGCCCTGAGGTCGTCCTGGTCCTCGCGCAGCCGCGCGACGAGCGAGTTGGCCCGGGTCATGTCGACCGACGCCTGGAGCTGGAAGACCGGGATCTGCCACGCCTCCGTCAGGCGGCGCGCGATCGTCCTGCGGATGCTCGTGACCTCGCGCCGCTCGACCTCGCCGGCCGGGGCGGGAGCGGCCGTTGGCGCAGCGGCCGGAGCTGCGCCGGCCTCGGCCCGCTCGACGTCCTCCGCGACGATCCGCCCCTCCGGCCCGGTGCCTGAGAGGGCCGACAGCTCGATGCCGCGCTCACGTGCGATGCGGCGCGCGAGCGGTGACGCCTTGACGCGTCCGTTCCCGGCGCCGCGCTGCTCGGCACCCGGCCCGCGTATCCCGGAGCTCTCGCTTGCGGCCTCGCGCCCTTGCTCCCGCTCCGGCTCTCGGGCCGGCGCCTGCGACGGCGCCTCGACGGTCGAGACCCCGCTTTCGGCCGCGCCCGGCGGCGGCTCCTCGTCGCCCCCGCCGTTGTCGTCCGGAACCTGCTCGCCCTCCTCGCCGATCACCCCTACCGTGCGGCCGACCGGCACCTCGCCTTCGTTGACGGCGATCCGCAGCAGCACCCCGGACGCCTCGGCCTCGACCTCCTGCGTCACCTTGTCGGTGTCGAGCTCGTAGAGCGGGTCGCCCTTTTCCACGCGCTCGCCTTCGGACTTGAGCCACTTGACGATCGTGCCCGACTCCATCCCTTGGCCGAGGCGCGGCAGCTTGACCTCGCTAGCCACGCGTGACCGTCCGGCGAATCGCCTCGAGCACGTCGTTTGCATGCGGCACCACGTACTCCTCCATCACCGGCGCGAACGGCAGCGGCGCGAACTTCGCACCCACGCGCTCGACCGGTGCGTCGAGCCAGTCGAATGCCTGCTCCTGCACGACCGCCGCGATCTCGGCGCCGAAGCCCATCCGGGTGACGGCCTCGTGGGCGACGACGCAGCGGTTGGTCTTCTTGACCGAGGCGACAAGGCCGTCGACGTCGAGGGGCTGCAGCGTGCGCGGGTCGAAGACCTCGACCGAGACGCCTTCGGACTCCGCCTCGCCGGCAGCGCTCAACGCCTCGTGCACGAGCCGGCCGGTGGCGACGACGGTCACGTCCGAGCCTTCGCGGTGGACACGCCCCTGTCCGAGCGGGATCGGCTCGAGCTCGTCCGGCACCTCTTCCTTCAGGCCGTAGAGCGTGCGGTGCTCGAAGAAGATGACGGGGTTGTCGTCGTAGATCGCCGACCAGAGCAGGCCGCGGACGTCCGTCGGCGTCGACGCGAAGACGACCTTCAAGCCGGGGACGTGGACGAACCACGCCTCGACCTGCTGCGCGTGCTGCGCCCCCGGCGACCAGCCCGCACCACCCTGGGTGCGCACCGTCAGCGGCACCTTCAACTGGCCGCCGGACATGTACCGGTGCTTCGCGGCCTGGTTGACGATCTGCTCCATCGAGACCGTCAGGAAGTCTTCGTACATCACCTCGACGACCGGCCGCATCCCCTGCATCGCGGCGCCGATCCCGGCGCCGACGATCGCGATCTCGGAGATCGGCGTGTTGCGGATGCGACCGCCGCCGAACTCGTCGAGCATCCCTGCCGTGACGCCCATCGAGCCGCCCATCTCGGCGATGTCCTCGCCCATGATGAAGATGTCGTCGTCCTTGCGCATCGCCTGCGCGAGCGCGTCGCGGACAGCCTCGCGGTACGAGAGCTCAGGCATGCGAGGCGCCGCCTGTCGACATCGCTCCGAGAGCGTGTGAGTCCTGCCCGCGCGCCCGTCTGCGCCGCCGACCGGGGACGATCGCATCGACGTTACGCATAGATGTTCTTGAGCGCATCCTCGGGTTTGGGGTCGGTACCCGCCTTCGCGAACTCGACCGCCGCCTCGACGATCTCGTGCACCTCGCGGTCGTCCGCCTCGAACTCCTCGTCGGCGACGCCGAGCTTGTCGCGCAGCAGCGTGATCGGATCGCGCGTCTCCTGCAGCTCGCGCAGCTGCTCCTTGTCGCGGTAGACCTGCGGATCGCCGATGTAATGGCCGACCAGACGCTCGGTCGAGACGTGCAGGAAGACGGGGCCCTTGCCGTCCCGTGCGTGCTTGAGCGCGCGCGAAGCGACGCGGTGGACCTCCTCGACGTCCTGGCCGTCCACCTTCATCGTCTTCATCCCGAACGCCTCGGCGCGCTTGCTCAGGTCTCGGATCGGCGAGTGCTGCGATTCGGGCGTCGACTCCGCCCAGCGGTTGTCCTCGAGCACGTACACCGCTGGCACCTGCCACAGCTGCGCGAGGTTGAGCGACTCGTGGAAGGTGCCGATGTTCGTGGCGCCGTCGCCGAAGAACGCGACCCCGACGCGGGCCTCGCCGCGCAGCTTGAACGCGAGCGCCGCACCGGTGATCGCGGGCAGGCCGCCGCCGACGACGGCGTTGGCGCCCAGGTTCCCGCGCTCGACGTCGTAGAGGTGCATCGAGCCGCCGTAGCCGTGCGAGCAGCCCTCGAGCTTCCCGTAGAGCTCGGCCATCACCGCGTCCGGGTGAGTCCCGCGTGCGAGCGTGTGCCCGTGCGCGCGATGCGTCGAGGCGAAGACGTCGCCGTCGTCCATCGCCTGGCAGACGCCGACGGCGACGGCTTCCTGGCCGATCGCGACGTGCAGGAAGCCTGGCAGCTCGCCGGCGCGGAAGCGCTCCTCGACCTTCTCCTCGAAGCGTCGAATCAGGAGCATCTCGCGCAGGAACTCGCGCAGCCGCTCCTCCGAAAGACCCCTTTTCGCCTCGACCCTGGCCACGAGCCTGAGTTTATGCTCAGCCTCATGGCATTCGTCGACCAGTGGCGGGCGATTCGGGCTCGCCTGCCCGAGGGGTGGAGCGAGGTCCGGTTGCGGGTCACGGTGCACGACGCTCAACAGGTCGATCGAGCCGCCGCGCTCCTCGCGCCGGCGAACGCCGGCCGCCACGGAAACGTGATCACCTTCTCGGCCGGGCGCGGCGGGAACGGGCCGTCGGTGGACCTCGTCACGCGCCTTTTGGCACGGCTCGATGCGGCGAGGATCAAGAGCACGCTCGGGGTGGTGCGCGTCAGCGAAGCAGCCGCGCCGGCGGGTGACAGCCGGCGATCCGCGCTCGCCGACCAGTGGGCGCGCCTGCTTGCCGCCCTTCCTGAGGACTGGAGCGATCTCTACGGCGAGATCGAGCTGCGCTCGAGCGACTACCTCGAGCGTGGCGCGCTGCTGCTCGCACCCGTCAACCCTGCCCGCGCCGGAAGCGGTGCCACCTTCCGCTTCCGCGTCGCGCGCCGATTCGGTTACGGCGCGGCACCCGAGATGGCGCGCCGCTGCTTCGAGCGGCTCGACGAGGCGAACATCCGGGGCGAGCTACGGATCCTGCGCGCGCTCTCGGACACGCGGCCGGTCTACACGCAAGGACCCGTCTGGTACGTCGGCGGCCGCGCGGTCTGAGGAGGTGCCGGCCGTGCCCGACCCGGTCTCCTGGTACGTGATCGAGCGCGGCTGGCAGGTGGTCGGCAGCGACGGCAGCGAGCTGGGGACGGTCGAAGAGACCGTCGGCGACTCCGCGCGCGACATCTTCGACGGCATCACCGTCGGCACGGGACTGCTGAGCAAGCCACGTTACGTGCCGGCCGAGCTCGTCGGCGAGATCGTCGAAGGCCGCCTCCAGCTCACGATCGGCAAGGATGGGTTCGACCGGCTCGACGCCTACGACGAGCCGCCCCCGAGCGGACGCGTCGAGCCGAGCTAGCTCGACCGTCAGCCGATCGCCGCCGCTAGCTCGCGCGCGACGCGCCTCGCCTCGGCGGCGGCGGAGGTGATCACCAGGCACGTGTCGTCGCCGGCGAGGGTGCCGACGATCTTGGGGTGCTCCAGACGGTCGAGAGCCCTCGCGATTGCGGGAGCCGAGCCGAGCTCCGAGTGGACGACGACGATGTTCTGCGCGGCCGTCGCGCTGACGCCGAACTGGCGGAGCACACCGTTCAGCGACGCGCGGGGATCCCGCCGCGGGCCTCGGCCGGGGGCGACGTAGCGCGGCCGCCCCAGCGCGTCGCTCTGCTTCTCGAGCCGTAGCTCACGGATGTCGCGCGAGATCGTCGCCTGGGTGACCGCACAGCCGGCCTTCGCGAGCGCCTCGGCAAGCTCGAGCTGGCTGCCGATGCGGCGGCGGGAAACGACGCTCGCGATCAATCGCTGCCGCTCGGCCTTTGTCAAGGCAACGGCGAAGGCCGTCGCTTGCTGCAGCCCAGACGGTGCGTCGAGCGGCGCCGGCCGGAGCCAGCGCGACCTTCGAGGTCGGCGTCGCGAGCGAGCGCCGCCGAGAGCGGGCGCGCTTCGGGTTCCACCGGGTTACAGTAGCTCTCAGGTTTGGCCGAGTCATCGTCAGGCAACGAATCCGGAATGTTGCGCAAGCTGCTCTGGACCGGTCTCTACGCGGGTCTCGCCGCAGGCGCGACGATGGCTGCGCGCCGCACCGCCGCGCGGATCTGGAAGGTCGCGACGGGCGAGCCACCGCCGGTGAAGAAGTGACCAAGGGCGACCTCCTCGTCGAGCGCGGGGCACGGCACCTGCAGGCGCTCGCCGACCGCGCGGCAGCGCGAGGCGACGGCGTCGGCGAATGGCTGTCCGAGGAGCTCCGGACCGATGCCGCCTTCCTGCGCAAGCTGAAGCCGAGCCTGATGGCCGCGCGCGCGAAGGGCGACGTGCCGCGGAACCAGGCGCCAGACTCCACGCCTCCCCCACCTCCGTCGGGGCCGCAGCTGGGCTCCCGGCCGAAGCCGAAGAAGGAGAAGAAGCTGAAGAAGCGAGGCGGCGGGCCGTCACCGGTCGTGATCGTCGGCGCCGCACTCGTCGCGGGGATCGTGCTCGCCAAGGTGATCGACTGGAGAGGCCATGCACACCCGCGAGACTGAGCGCGACCCCGCAAGCCTCGGCACGAGCGCGAAAGGCGTCGCCGAGCACGCGAGCGCCCTGGCACGACTCGAGCTCGAACTCGCGGCGCTCGAGCTCAAGCGCAAGGTGGCGGCGCTCGGGATCGGGATCGGCCTGGCGCTCGGCGCGGCGCTGCTGCTCGTCTACGCGCTCGGCTTCGGACTGGCGGCGATCGCCGCGGGCCTCGCGACCGCGATGTCGACCTGGGCGGCGCTGCTGATCGTGAGCGTCGGCGTGCTCCTGGTCGCCGCGCTGCTCGGCTTCTTCGGGCTGCGCTCGATCAAGAAGGGCGCACCACCCGTTCCCGAGCAGGCCCTGCGCGAGGCGAAGCTCACCTCGGAGGCGCTGAAGGGCAATGGCCGGCACTAACGGGCGCACAGCGGAGCAGGTCCGGCGCGACATCGAGGCGGAGCGCGAGCGACTGGCCGACTCGGTCGACGACCTGCGCGCGGGAATGGACGTCAACGCCGCGCTGAAGGACAAGCTGCCGGTGGCAACGGCAGCCGCGCTCGGGGTCGGGTTCGTGATCTCCGGCGGAATCGGTGCGACGATGCGCCTGCTGATGCGTCGCGGCCGGGAAGGCCGGACGAAGGCGCGCTTCGGCCCGTTCTCCCTGGTCGACCGCGACTGAGACCCGCCCGCGCTCGTCCGGGAGCAGACACCCGCACCCGGCTTCCCGAGCGCGGGCTCGGGAAGCCGGTGTGACGGATCGCTAGTTAGCTGGCGAGCACCGCGAACGCGCGGCGCAGCTTCTTGTGCGCGTCAGAGCGGACGGTGTACTTGCCGGCCTTCAGCGCCAGCGTCCACGTGGCTCTGCCGCGGAACTTGACCCCGGTCTTCTTGTTCGTGCCGGGCCCGCGCAGGTGGAAGTTGTCGAGCTTGGTCGCATCCTTCACGGCGATCCGGTACGTGCCTGCCTTCAACGACTTGACCGTGGCTCCGGCCGCCGTCTTCAGCGAGATCGTCCGCTTGGGGCCGACACGGCCGTTCAGCTTCGGCGGCGCGGTCGGCAGCGGCCCGACGTGGAACGACCCCCTCATGCTCGTCGGATGCGCGTCGCATTTGTAGTTGTAGGTGCCGTTGGCGAGCGTGACATCCCACGTGACCGTCGTGTTGTCGAACGCCGACGCCCTGTTGAAGCCGGGCCCGATCAAGTGGAAGTTGTGCTCCTGCAACGGCGAGAGATTCTTGACCGTGATCGAGTAGTCGCCGGGGTCGAGCTGGCTCACCGTCTTGCCGTTGGCGTCGACGAGCCGGATCGAGAAGCCCGGGCCGACCGTTGCGGTCAGCGGCGTGCCGCTCGCCGCGGACCGTGCGGCGCCCGGCAACAGCACGGCCGCGAGAACAACGGGAAGTAGCAATAGGAGACGGAGCGATGGCACGTGAAGACCCTCCTCGGAGATGTGCGTGGACACGGTAGCCCATACGTGTGTGAACCACGATTCGGTTTCCCCGAGGCTACGGAGAGGCTTAGACTCGTGCCGTGCTGCATCGCAACGAAAAGGTCGAACTGATCAAGCGCGCGCCGCTTTTTGCCCACTGCTCCAGACGCGAGCTCGAGCAGATCGCCCAGCTCGCCGACGAGATCGACCTCCGCGACGGCAAGGTGATGACGCAGCAGGGCGGGCGCGGCCGTGAGTTCTTCGTGCTGCTCGAAGGCGCTGCGGACGTGAACAAGGACGGCCAGAAGATCAACGAGCTCGGCCCCGGAGACTTCTTCGGTGAGATCGCACTCGTCTCGGACACGCCTCGGACGGCCACCGTCGTCGCCACCTCCCCGATCCGGGCGCTCGTCGTCAGCGAGCAGTCGTTCCGGCGCCTTCTCGCCGATCAGCCCGAGATCCAGAACAAGGTGCTGGCCGCGCTCGCGGCCCGGCTCGCTCCGGAAACGCTCTAGCTACGCCCGCAGCTCCGCGTCGAAGCGGTCGGCCAGCGCCGCGACGATGCGCTCGCGCAACGCTGCCGCATCCTCGTCGGTGAGCGTCCGCTCCGGCGACTGGAAGCTGACGGCGAAGGCGATCGATTTCCGCCCCTCCCCCACCTGCTCGCCGCGGTAGACGTCGAACGGACGCATCTCGCGCAGCTCGTCGCCGGCGGCCTCGCGCGCGGCGGCGGCCACGTCGGCCGCGGCAACGTCCTCGGGGACGGTGAACGCCAGGTCCTGCCGCACCGCCGGAAACGAGACGACGTCAGCGTAGCGCACCTCGTCGCGCGCGACCTCACGCAGGCGCCCGAGCTCGAGCTCGAAAGCGCCCCAGACTCCGGCGAGCAGCCCGGGGTGAAGCTCGCCGACGACTCCCGCGGCCGTGCTCGCGGACTTGCCGGGGTGGAGCAGGTCGTCGTCCGCACGCACGAACGACGGCTCGGCCTTCAGCGCCGCGTAGAGCGTGTCGACGATCCCCTTCGCCCGCGGCCAGCCGCCCTCGACGATCGCCGCCACGTTCGTCTCCTCGTTCGGCACGTCGCCGTTCGGGCGATAGGCGCGCGCGAGCTCGAACAGCCCGACGTGCTCCGCGCCGAGCTCGACGTTCCTGCGCGCCGCATCGACGACGCTCGGCAGCAGGCGCGTGCGCAGGACCGCGAACTCGACCGAGATCGGCTCGGGCAGACGCCATGCCCGTGGGTTCGGATCATCCGCCCGGAGCGAGGGCGTGTACGTCTCGGTGAGACCGAGCCCGGCGAGCAGGTCCTCCACGCGCCGCCGCAACCGCTGCGCTGGCGTGAGCGCCCCGAACATCTCCCGGCGCGCCGGCAGCGTGAAGGGCACCTCGTCCAGCCGCCCGCGGGCTACCTCCTCGACGACGTCGACCTCACGCGTCACCTCGCGCGCGCGCCAGGTCGGCGTCACGACCTCGCCGTAGCGCGATTCGAACCCGAGCCGCGCCAGCCACTCGACCTGCTCCGCCGCCGCGGTCGCAAGGCCGATCAGCTCGTCGGCGCGCTCCGGCCTGTAGCGGATCACCGGCCGCTCCGGCAACTTCTCGTGCACGTCGGCTTGGCCGGTCCAGCGCGCGGCCGCCGTCTCGACCAGCAACTCGCTCGCCAGCCGCGCGGCCGGCTCCGCCAGGTGCGGGTCGACGCCTTTCTCCCAGCGGTTGGAGCCCTCGGTGCGCAGCCGCAGCCGCTCGGAGGTGCGGAAGATCCCCGTCGGCTCGAAGTTCGCGGCCTCGAGCAGGACGTCGCTCGTCTGCGCGCCGATCTCGGTTTCCTCGCCGCCCATGATCCCGGCGAGCGCGACCGAGCGCTCGGCGTCCGCGATCATCAGGTCGTCGGGCTCGAGCTTCCGCTCGACGCCGTCGAGCGTACGGATCGTCTCGCCGCGCTCGGCGCGCCGGACGACGACCCGGCCGCCGGCGAGGGTCGCGAGATCGAAAGCGTGCAGCGGGTTCCCGAGCGCCAGCATCACGTAGTTCGTCACGTCGACGACGTTCGAGATCGGGCGCATCCCGGCATTCGTGAGCCGTGCCTTGAGCCAGACCGGCGACGCGGCGACCTTCACGTCGCGGAAGACGCGGCCGACGTAGCGCGGGCAGCCGTCGAAGTCCTCGACCGCCACCTCGACCGCCTCGTCGGGCGCAGAGCCGGGCTCGGTGCCCGGGAACGGGGCCAGCTCGAGGTCGTAGAGCGCGGCCACCTCGCGCGCGATCCCGTACACGGACAGCAGGTCCGGCCGGTTGCCGGTCGCCTCGACGAGCAGCACCTCCTCGACGAGCGGCAGCACGTCCGCCAGCGGCGTCCCTGGCTCCGTCTCGGGGAGCACCATGATCCCGGAGTGGTCGCTGCCGAGCTCGACCTCGTCCTCGGCGAGGATCATCCCGTCGGAAAGCTCCCCCCGCACCTTGCGCCGGTCGAGCTGCAGCCCGCCCGGCAGGCGCGCCCCGGGAAGCGCGACGGCGACGGTCGCGCCGGCGCCGAAGTTCCACGCGCCGCAGACGATCTGCCGCGGCTCGCCCTCGCCGAGGTCGACACGGCAGAGCTGGAGCCGGTCGGCGTTCGGGTGCTTGACCGCCTCGAGCACGCGCCCGACGCGGAAGAGGCCGAGGTTGCCGTCGTCGTCGGCGACGCCGCGCCGCTCGATCCCCTCGACCTCGGCGGCCGAGACCGACAGGCGGTCGGCCAGCTCGGGCAGCGGCATCTCGAGCGGCACGTAGTCCCGCAGCCATGAGACCGGGACTCTCAAAACTGCGTCAGGACCCTCAGGTCCCCCTCCCAGAGCGCGCGGATGTCCGGGAAGTCGTACTTCAGCTGCGCGACGCGTTCGATCCCGCAGCCGAACGCGAAGCCCGACCACTTCTCGGGATCGACGGCGACGTTCTCGAAGACGCGCGGGTCGACCATCCCCGAGCCGCCCATCTCGAGCCAGCCCGAGTAGCGGCACGTGCGGCAACCGGCGCCGTCGCAGATCCCGCACGAGACGTCGGGTTCCATCGACGGCTCGGTGAACGGGAAGTAATGGGTGCGGAAGCGGACGCGCCGGTCGGACCCGAAGATCGCCCGCATCACGTGCAGCAGCGTTCCCTTCAGGTCGGCGAGCGTGAGGCCGCGGTCGACGGCGAGGCCCTCGAACTGGTGGAAGATCGGGTAATGGGTCGCGTCGATCGCGTCGCGCCGGTAGCAGCGGCCGATCGAGACCATGTAGATCGGCGGCTCCCGCTCCTCGAGCGCGTAGATCTGGCTCGGCGAGGTCTCCGTCCGCAGCAGCCTCTCCTCGTCGAAGAAGAAGGTCGCGCGGTGCGAGCGCGCGGGGTGCCACGGGTCGAAGGCGAGCTTGTCGAAGTTGTACTCGACGGTCTCGACCTCGGGATCGTCGCGGATCTCGTAGCCGAGGCCGAGGAAGACGTCCTCGATCTGACGGCGCGCCTGCGTGATCGGGTGCAGGTGGCCGAGCGGGAACGGGTCGCCAGGGAGCGTGACGTCGACAACCTCGTCCGTCAGCGCGCGGTCGAGCTCGGCGCGCTCGAGCTCGGAGCGGCGAGCGTCGAGAGCGGCCTCGAGGCCGGCGCGCAGGGTGTTCAGCGTCATCCCCGACTCGCGGTCGCGGACTCCTCTCAGCGCCTGCGCCAGCTCGCTCTTGCGGCCGAGGTAGCGGACGCGCACGTCCTCGAGCTCGTCGACGGTCGAAGCGGCCGCGATCGCGCTCTGCGCCTCGGTTTCCAGGGCCTTCGGATCCATCGGGCGACTGTACCATCGGCCTTCGTGAGCGCCTGGGACGCCTTTGCCGTCGATTATGAGAAGTGGGCCGCGGCCATGACCGAGGACGTTCCGTTCTACGTCCAGCTCGCCCGCGACGCCGACGGCCCGATCGTCGAGCTCGCGGTCGGGAACGGCCGGGTTGCGATTCCGGTCGCACAGGCGGCCGGCCGTTCCGTGACGGGAATCGACATCTCGCCGGCGATGCTCGACCAGGCGCGGAAGAACGCCGCCGCGGCCGGCATCGAGTTGGAACTGCGCGAAGGCGACATGCGGGAGCTCGAGCTGGAGGAGCCGGCGGCCCTGATCTACTGCCCCTTCCGCGGTCTCATGCACTTGCCGAGCTGGACCGCGCGGAGGCAGACCTTCGAGCGCATCGCCGCCTCGTTGCGCCCCGGCGGGCGCTTCGCGTGGAACGCGTTCGTGTTCAACCCGCACATCGCCGCGCGCCTCGACGGCCAGTGGCAGGAGGAGGCGCCGGTGCGGCATCGCGTCGACCAGGTCCCGGCCGAGAGCCGCGTCGACCTCACGCTCGAGAGCGGCGACCGCATTTCGCTCTGGTGGTCGACGCGCGCCGAGTGGGAAGGGCTCGTCGACGTCGCGGGCCTCGAGGTCGAAGCCTTGTACAGCTGGTTCGACCGGCGGCCGTTCGACGAGCAGAGCGAAGAGTTCGTCTGGGTCGTGCGCCGGCCCGTATGAGCGCCTACGACTCGATCGCCGCGCTGTACGACCCCTGGAGCCGGACCGCCGTCGAAGACGTGGCGTTCTACGTCGAGGAGGCGGAGCGAGCCGGCTCGCCGGTGGTCGAGCTGGCGGTCGGCACCGGGCGGATCGCGGTGCCTACGGCCGCGGCAGGAGTACGGGTGATCGGCGTCGACTCCTCACCCGGGATGCTCGAGGTCTGCCGGGAGCGCGCCGAGCGCGCCGGGGTCGCCGAGCTGCTCGATCTCCGCCTCGGCCCGCTCGAGGCGCCGCCGGTCGAGGAGCGCGTCGCCCTGGTCACGTGCCCCTTCCGTTCGTTCCTGCATCTGCTCGACGACGCGGCGCGCCTGCGGGCGCTGCGCGCAGCACGCGAGCTGCTGCTCCCGGGCGGCCGGCTCGTCTTCGACGTCTTCGCGCCCGGCGCCGACGACATCGCCGACACCCACGGCCGCTGGCTCGAGCGGGAGCCGGGAATCTTCGAGCGTGCGGACTGGGACACGCGCGCGCGCACGCTCACGCTCGGCGTCCGCGGCTCGAGCGGCTCGACGAGCTTCGTGCTCGCGTGGCTCTCGAACGAGGAGTGGTGGTCGCTGCTCCAGCGTGCAGGCTTTCAGGTGATCGGCTGCTACGGGTGGTTCGACCGCAGGCCGTACGCCGGCGGCGAGGACACGGTCTGGGTGGCGAGGAGACCCGCGTAGAAGGGAGCGGCGATGGTCGAGGAGGCACATCTGCAAGAGGTCGGTTCGGGGCTCGCGCCCACCTCTCCCGGCTGGTTCGTCGTCAACGTCGTCGAGGCGGCCTGGATCCGCAGCGACGCGTTCGGCGGGCGCTGCCACTTCGAGAGCAGCAGCCGTGTCCTCGCCGAGCGGCCGGAGCTCGAGCCCCAGATGTTCGGCGAGATCGGCTTCACGCTCGCGGTGCTCGAGCCGGGAAAGCCGACCGGCATGTACCACGCCGAGTCGTCGCAGGAGGATTTTCTCGTGCTCGCGGGCGAGTGCCTGCTGCTGATCGAGGAGGAGGAGCGACCGCTGCGCGCGTGGGACTTCGTGCACTGCCCGCCGGGCACGCGGCACGGCTTCGTCGGCACCGGCCAGGGGCCGTGCGTGATCTTCATGACGGGCGCGCGAAACGAGAGGGGGAGGATCGTCTACCCGGTTTCGGAGATCGCGCGTGCACGCGGGGCCGGAGTCGAAGCCGAGACGACCGCGCCCGCGGAGGCGTACGCGCCGTTCCCGCCCTGGCGGGTCGAGCGGCCTGACGCCTGGGCCCAGCTGCCGTGGACGTGAGCGAGAGCTAGAGCAGCTCGACGACGTCGCCGACGGCGACGTCGCCCGACTCGAGCACTCGTGCCAGCATGCCGCGCTTGCCCTCGAGCTCGGCGCGGAGGCCGCCGCGCAGCTCGTCCATCCGGTGGCACGGATCGCAGACCATCGTGATCTCGAAGACGGCGGCGTCGCCGACGCGCACGCGCTGCCCAATCGGCCATTGCTCGACGTCGGTACCCGTGACGGTCAGGTTCTCGCGAATCGAGCCGGGAACGACGCCGACGGACTCGAGGTGCTCGGCGGAGACGAACAGCACCTCGCGTTTGGGCGGGTTCGCGTGGGCGCAGCCCTCGAGACCCTCCCCGGCGGTCGCGCGCCGGCTCTCGTGGGCGACCGACCGGCCGCTCTTGCGGGCCGGAGACGTCCAGACGCCCGTAATCGTCGCCATCGCGCTCATCCTAGCGACGCCGCCAGTCACCCCAGCCGTCGTGCGGCTGCCGCCGCCCGGGCTCCAGGTTCCAGTACTCGCGCAGGTCGAAGCAGCGGCCGCCGGGCGCGAACTGGAGGAGCAGGCAGCCCGGCAGCGTGACGGTCCCGCTATCGGCGACGTCCATCGTCGTCCACCACTCGACGGCGACGACGTTGCCGGCGACGAGCGGCTCGCCCATCCGCACCTCCACGCCCTCCTGCACCCCGGTGACGCCCTCCCAGTAGGCGCGAATGCCGTCGTGGCCGAGGTTCGGCTCGCCGAACGGCGACGAGCGATACGACGCGTCCTCGGTGAAGAGCGAGAGCACGAGCTCGGCGTCCGCCTCCTCCCAGGCGCGGCGGTAGCCCTCGATCCAGTCAGCCAGCTGCATGCGTGCGCCGCCAATCGTAAAGGGCGATCGTGCCGGCCATCGCGACGTTCAGCGACTCGGCCGGACCCTCGAGCGGGATCGTCGCACTCGCAGCGCACAGGGCGACGACGTCCTCCGGCAGTCCATCGCGCTCCGACCCCACCACGAAGCGTGAGTGCGACGGGTCGAGCTCTGACAGCGGCGGCGCGTCATGTGCGACGAGCGCGACCGCTCCCTCGGCCGCGAAATCGACGAGGGGCACACGGAAGAGCGAGCCGGTCGACGCACGCAGCGCCTTCGGCCCGAACGGGTCGGCGCAGCCGGGCGAGAGCGCGAGGTAGGCGCCGAACGCGTCGCAGGCGCGCGCGAGGGTTCCGACGTTGCCGGGATCGCCGACTCGCCAGAGCTCGAGCCCGAGCGACGGGCGCCGGCGCTCGGGGCGGCCGGCGCGGAAGACGCCGATCACCCGCGGCGCGTGCCCGAGCGTCGAGACCTCGGCGAGCAGGTGCGAGGCGACCTGTTCCGAGCGCGGCAGCCGTATCTCCGGCGGCCGCGCGGCGTCGACGAGCGCGAAGTCGAGCTCCCACCCGCCCGTGAGCGCACCTTCGACGAGGTCCTCGCCCTCGCAGGCGAACAGGCCGAGCTTGTCGCGCTGCCGCCGCGTCTCGAGCTTGCGCACGAGCTTCAGCCTCGGGTTGTCGCGCGACGTGATCACGAGCGCCACTCGACCCAGTTGCCGTGATGGTCGCAGCGCAGCAGGAAACGCCGCTCGCCGCCCGGCCACAGGGCGACCTCGAGCTCGTAGCTGTCGTGCCGGTCCTCCTCCTGCTCCTCGACGGCGCGTGTGGAGATCCAGCCGAGCGGCGCGTCGCGCCCGGCTGCCGCGAGCAGCTCGCGCAGCTCCGCGCGACGCTCGCGGCCGATGTAGCCGGTGGACGCTGTCTGGAAGACGATCGTCAGCGCCTGGTCGTCGCGCTCGCCCAGCACCGCCGGCAAGAGCTCGACGTAGTCCCCGCGAACGATCGTCGGCGGCTCACGGCGCAGGATCGCGATCGCCTTCCGCAAGCGCTGCGCGCGCTCGACCCGTCCGGGCCAGATGAACGCGTGCAGTAGCCGCGCGCCGTGATCGCTCGTGACGTCGACGGGATCGAGATCGATCCCGAGGCGCCGGCGCACGCCGACGCTCCGCTCCAGCACCTCGCGCGGCACCGGGGCATACTCGACGCCCTGCAGCGTCAGCTCCGACGAGCCCCAGCGGCCGGCCCGATACACGTAGGCGTAGCGATCCCAGAGCAGGTTCAGTCCGGCCGACGGCCCGAGCTCGACCAGATCCAGCGTCTCCGCGCCGTGGTCGTGCGCGAGCACGAGGAACGCGGGCAGCAGCGCGAAGCAGCGCTGCACCTCGTTCGTCTGCACGCCCTGCTCGCGGACGAAGCGGGCGAGGAAGTCGCGCTGCGACTCGATCGCGGTGCGGAAGTCGCCCCACTCGCCGGAGAGCGCGTACGGCTCGATCCCTGCAAGCTCGAGATAGTGGACGCCGCCGAAGAGGCGCAGCGGGACGTCCCAGCTCACCTCGTCCGTGACCGCCTCGACGACGGGCTCCGTCGCGCAGCGGCGGGCGAGGCGTGCGTAGACCGGCGACCCCTGCGCCTCGAAGTGCTCCGCCTGGCGGCGGAAGATCTCCGCCCGCTCGGAGGCGGCGCTCAGGCTTCGAGCGCGGCCTTGGCCTGCGCCGCGATCTTGCCGAAGGCTTCCGGATCACTCACCGCGATATCGGCGAGAACCTTGCGGTCGAGCGGGATCTCCGCCTTGCGCAGACCCGAGACGAGCTGGTTGTACGAGAGCCCCTCGCGCCGCGCCGCGGCATTGATGCGCATGATCCAGAGCCGCCGGAAGGTGCGCTTCTTGTTCTTGCGGTCGCGGTAGGCATAGACGAGGGAGTGGTCGACCTGCTCCTTCGCGCGCCGGTAGCTCGAGTGTTTGAGGCCCCAGTAGCCGCGCGCCTGCTCGAGCACTTTGCGGCGCTTCTTGCGCGCGTGAACGGAGCGCTTGACTCGCGGCACGCCCTACCTCCCCAACAGCTTCTTGATCTCGCGCACGTCGGACTCGTGCACCGGCTTGGCCTTGCGGAAGCCCCGCTTGCGCTTAGGAGACTTCTTCTCGAGCAGGTGCGCCTTCGGCGCCTTGCGCCGGAGGAGCTTGCCCGTCCCCGTCACCTTGAACCGCTTCTTCGTCGCGCTGTGTGTCTTCTGCTTTGGCATCTTCTCGCGTCACTCCGGCGTTTCTCGTTGGGCCCAACAGCATCACCATGTTGCGGCCGTCCTGGAGAGGCGGGGACTCTATCTGCCCGATCTCCTTCACGTCCTCGGCCAGCCGCATGAGCAGGTCGCGACCGCGCTCCGGATGGCTCTGCTCCCGGCCGCGGAACATGATGGTCACCTTGACCTTCGCGCGCTGGTTGAGGAAGCGCACGACGTGGCCCTTCTTGGTGTTGTAGTCGTGGATCCCGATCTTCGGCCTGAGCTTGATCTCCTTGATGTTGACCGACACCTGGTGCTTGCGGGCGAGCTTCGCCTTCTGCTCCTGCTCGTAGCGGTACTTCCCGTAGTCCATCACCTTCGCGACCGGCGGATCGGCCTGCGCCGCGACCTCGACGAGGTCGAGGTTCTTGCCCCAGGCGTACTCGCGAGCCTCGTTCGTGTCCTTGACACCGATCTGCGACCCGTCGTCGTCCACGAGCCTGACCTGCGGCGAGCGAATCATCTCGTTGATTCGCGCCTGCGGGACCGGGGCGCGATCGGGCTCCACGTTTCGGCGTGGCCTCAAAGGCGTGTCACCAAGCTCTCGTTTCCTCCTTCTCTACGACAAGACCGCTGCAAGCAGCGGCCCGAAATCCTCGTCCAGCCGACTCGGTTGAACCTGCGCGAAGCGCGAAGCGCGAGCTTGCGAGGTGAGGGTTGGGCCCCTGCTTGCCAGGGCTACAGGGTAGCAAGGTGCGAACGCAGCTCGTCCAGCGTCCGCATCGACTGCTCGCCACCGCGCTCGCGCACCGCCAGCGCCTGGTCGGACTCCCTGTCGCCGAAGACGATCGTGACCGGGATCTTCTCGACCTCCGCGTCGCGGATGCGCTTGCCTACCGTCTCGTCCCGGTCGTCGACCTCGACGCGGAACTCGCCGAGCTTCCCCGCGAGCTCGTCCGCGGCCGCGCGATGGCCGTCCCCGACAGGGAGCACGCGGATCTGTACCGGCGCGAGCCAGAAGGGGAAGGCGCCGCCGTAGTGCTCGATCAGGATCCCGATGAAGCGCTCGAGCGAGCCGAACAGGGCGCGGTGGATCACGTAGGGCGTGTGCTCCTCGTTGTCGGCGCCCATGTAGGTCAGGCCGAAGCGCGCCGGCATCTGCGAGTCGAGCTGGATCGTCCCCATCTGCCACGAGCGGCCGAGCACGTCGGTCATGTGCAGGTCGATCTTCGGCCCGTAGAACGCGCCGTCGCCCTCGTTGACGGTGTACGGGATGCCGCGGCGGTCGAGGGCGGCCTGCAGCGCGGCCTCGGTGAAGTCCCACTCCTCGTCGCTCCCGAGCTTGTTCTCGGGCCGCGTCGAGAGCTCGAACCGCGCCTCCAGCCCGAAGAGGTCGTAGACCGAGGCGGCGAAGTCGAGCGCCGCGAAGATCTCGTCCTCGATGTGCTCGGGGGCGACGAAGAGGTGCGCGTCGTCCTGCGTGATGTGCTGCACGCGTAGGAGACCGTGCAGGGTGCCCGCGGGCTCGTCGCGGTGGAGCGTCGAGGCCTCCGCATAACGGAGCGGCAGCTCGCGGTAGCTGCGCAGCGCGGAGCCGAAGAGCAGCATGTGCCCGGGGCAGTTCATCGGCTTCAGGCCGAGCGTCCGCTCCTCGCCGTACGGGACGAGGAACATCGCGTCCTGGAACTTCTCCCAGTGGCCGGACGTCTTCCAGGTCTCGACGTCGTACATCAGCGGCGTCTTCACCTCGACGTAGCCGCGCTTCGCGTTCTCGCGCCGCCGCAGTCCCTCGAGCTCGTTCCAGATCACCATCCCCTTCGGGTGCCAGAACGGCATCCCGGGCGCGTGGTCCGAGAGGTGGAAGAGGTCGAGCTGCGTACCGACGCGGCGGTGGTCGCGCGCCCGAGCCTGCTCCAGGCCCTCGAGGTAGGCGTCGAGGTCGGCCTGATCGTAGAAGGCCGTGCCGTAGATCCGCGTCAGCTGCGTGTTGTGCTCGTCGCCGCGCCAGTAGGCGCCGGCGAGGCCCGTCAGCTTGACCGCCTTGATCGGCTTCGAGTCCTGCAGGTGCGGCCCGCGGCAGAGGTCGGTGAACTCGCCCTGCGTGTAGAGCGTGATCGGCCCTGCCGCGGCCTCGACGAGCTCGACCTTGTACTCCTCGCCCTCAGCCGCGAAGCGCCGTCTCGCCTCGTCGGCCTCGATCTCCTCGCGGTTCCAGGAGCGGCCTTCCGCGACTTCCTTGCGCAGCTCCTGCTCGATCCGCTCGAGCGCCTCCTCGCCGATCGGCTGCGGGAACTCGAAGTCGTAGTAGAAGCCGTTCTCGATCGGCGGCCCGATCGCGATCTTCGTGCCCGGGTAGAGCCGCCGCACCGCCTCGGCCAGCAGGTGCGCCGTCGAGTGTCGCAGGACGTAGAGCGCATCGGGATCCTGCCGGTCACGGGTGGTCAGGATCTGGATCTGCTGGCCCTCCTCGAGCGGCGTTCGCACGTCCTGGACGTTGCCGTTCGAGCGCACGAGCACGGCCTGCTCGGCGAGCTTCGGACCGATCGCTCGAGCGGCGTCGAGGCCGCTCGCGCCGTCGGGAAGTTCCAGTTCCGACGAGTCGGGCAGGACGACTTTCATGGAAGAGCAGGATACTTCGCACCCTCGCGACGACGACCGCAACGACGAGCTCGACGAGTCGCCCGCGCCGAACCCCGAAGAACGGGAGACGGACGCCGGCGACGACCCTCAGGCCGACTAGTCGTCCGGCAACGCCGTCAGTCGTCGCCCTCGACGGCGGCCTTCAGCTCGGCAGGGCATTTGAGCCAGTAGCTCTCGCGCAGCCACTCGAGCGCGGCCTCGAGCGATTCCTCGTCCGTCACCGCCGCCGTCACCCAGCCGTAGCGGCCGACGTGGCTTGCGGTCCGCACATACGGGAGCAGGTGGGCGATCTCGCGCTCCTCGAGCGTCAGCTTGACCGTCACGTCGACCGAGCTCTCGCGCGCGACCATCCAGCCGAAGACCTTGTTC
>Ga0126311_10000108_pt1 | contig 41093 bp, 36 predicted proteins | sample Plot61_FD_92539 | JGI IMG/M metagenome (GOLD analysis project Ga0126311, IMG submission 92539) | Serpentine soil microbial communities from UC McLaughlin Reserve, CA, USA - Plot61 | ecosystem: Environmental > Terrestrial > Soil > Grasslands | place: USA: UC McLaughlin Reserve, Lake County... | reverse complement strand
GGCACCTTGAAGAACGTGAAGAGGATCGCGAAGACGAACAGGTTGTCGAGCGACAGCGACTTCTCGATCAGGAACCCGGCGAGGTACTCGCTTGCGGCGGCGCCGTCCTGCACGAGCAGCACGACGAGCGCGAACGCGACGCCGATCGCGGTCCAGGCGAGCGACCAGCCGAGGGCGGTGCGCGTCGACATCGGCTTGCCCCCGTGCCCGCGCAGGTCGAGCGCGAGGGCGGCCGCGACGAACGCGGCGAGGGCGATCCAGGCGAACAGCATGCTCGGCTCCTTCGAGAACGATGGATGTCTCGAAGGTTTGACCCGCCGGACCCGAAGGCCGGCCGGCGCGCCGGGCCCGGCCACTGCGGCCGAACCGTGCTGACGAACGCGCCGTCTCGCAGGGCTACTTCCCTTCCGAAGGACGAACGATAGCGTGCGGGTGCGACGTGGCCCCGCCCGAACGGTGCCGTCAGAGTGTCGGCAGCGGCTCGAGCCCGTGCGCGCGCATGCCCGTTTCGACGGCCTCGATCACCGTCTCGATCACGCAGACGCGTGCGAAGCCCTTCGACTCGGCCGGGATCAGCCGCCACGGTGCGGCCGGCTGGTCGGTGCGCGCGATCATCGCCTCGACGGCCGGCTCGTAGGCTGGCCGCTGCTCGCGGTTGAGCCAGTCTTCGTCCGTAAGCTTCCAGCGTCTGAGCGGGTCCTTCTCGCGCTTCTCGAAGCGCCGCAGCTGCTCCTCCGGCGAGATCTCCAGCCACAGTTTCACGAGCACGGTGCCGTCGCCGGCGAGCATTCGCTCGAACGCGGCGATGTCGTCGTAGGCGCGCAGCCACTCCGCCTCGCTCGCCAGTCCGCGAACGCGCTCGACGAGCACGCGCCCGTACCACGAGCGGTCCAGCACGGCCATGCCGCCCCAGCCCGGCAGTGCCGGCCAGAAGCGCGACAGGAAGTGGTGGCGCTTCTCGTCGTCGGTCGGCGCGGCGAACTGCGCGACGCGCACGTGACGTGGATCGAGCGGGGCGACGAGCCGCCGGATCGCGCCGCCCTTGCCGGACGCGTCCCAGCCCTCGAACAGCACAAGCAGCGGCGGGCCGAGGCGTCTCTCCTCGCTCCCGATCAGCCCTGCGAGCTGCAAGCGCAGCGTCAGCATGCGCCGTTGTGCTGCGAGCAGGTGCGCCTGCGCCTCCTCGCCGCTCAGCGACTGAGTCAAGTCGACTTCGGCGAGCCGTCCGCCAGGCGCCATGGCGCCACCATAGCGCTGGCACCCTCGACCACAAGCAGAGCGAGCGCAACCGGCACCGTCGCCGGCAGCCGGTCGGCCACGAGAAAGATCGAGCCCGCGGCGAGCGCGAAGCACAGTGTCAGCAGCGCGACCCAGTGGCGCGTGCGGGCGCGTGTGGCGAGCAGCGCACCGACAAGCGCCGGCAGGAACAGGTCCGCGTAGCCCATCGTGAGCGGGCCGAGCTCGACGCGCTGGAACTGCGGCAGCGTCTCGGTCACGCCCGCGTCGTTGAGCGCGAGCGTCGCCGGCCCGAGGAAGCCGCTCGCGACGAGCACGAGGTCGACGGCCGCGGTCGCCGCGATGCCGAAGCCGAGCCAGCGCGCCGGCGTGACCTCGACGAGCAGCGCTCCCAGCACCGTGCAGCTGGCGGCGATCAGGCCGAGCGCGGCGATCTGCCCGGCGATCGAGTGGTTGTCGTGGATCGTCACCACCACCATCGCGACGACGAGCGCGAACGCGACCACGCCGGTGCGCGCGGCGGCGATCAACGCCAGCAGCGGGACGCCGAGCAGCGCGATCTCCGCGAGCGCGCCGGCCTGCTGGGGCGCGGCACGCAGCCACAGGACGACCCCGACGAGGCCGAGCAGCGGCAGCGAGGCGAACAGCGGATGGCGCAACGCACGCAAGGATGAGGGCACGCACCGCACGGCGCCGCCGGCGACGAGCGCCGCCTGGGCAACGGAGCCGCCCGCATAGGCGGCGATCAGCTCGGCGCTCACCGCCGTGTCACTGCGCGGATCCTGGCTGCATGACCAATTTGTGCCCATGCAGGCTTAGAGGAGGGTTAACGCAGGAGGAGGGTTTATGAATACTTGGTCCGGCACGTACAGTTATGCGTGCAGTCGATGTCCGCCCTGTCCCCCTCACTCGCCCTTGGGCCGCTCCGGCTCACCGTCGCGGATCTCGACGGCACTGCCGCGTTCTACGAGCGCGTGGTCGGCCTGAAGCGGCTCGGCGAGGCGGACGACGGCGCTGTGCGCCTCGGTGTCGCCGATGAAGCTGCGCTCGTCGAGCTCGTCGCCGACGCGGCCGCGCCGACGCGCGCCCGCGGATCGAGCGGTCTCTTCCACCTTGCGCTGCTCGTGCCCGACCGGCGCGCCCTCGCCGAGGCGCTGCGACGCGTAGCCGCTGCGGGCTGGCGACTCGACGGCGCCTCCGACCACCTCGTCAGCGAGGCGCTCTACCTGTCCGACCCGGAGGGGAACGGGATCGAGCTCTACCGCGACCGGCCGCGCGAGGAGTGGCGGCGCGCCGAGAACGGCGAGCTGGCGATGGCGACGCTCCCGCTCGACCTCGACGACCTGCTCGGCGAGCTGGCGGAGGGCGACGCCGGGGCGGGCGGGGATTCGCTCGACGTGCGCGCGCTGCTCGCCGCCGCGCCTGCAGACGATCCCGGCATGCTTAGTCGGCATGCCGGCACCGACACCGGCATGCCGACTGGCACCACGCTCGGCCACGTGCACCTGCAGGTGAGCGACCTCGCCGCTGCCGAGGCCTTCTACGCCGGCGCGCTCGGCTTCGACGTGATGGGGCGCGGCTATCCGGGCGCGCTGTTCGTCGCAGCCGACGGCTATCACCACCACCTGGGCCTCAACACGTGGGCGAGCGCCGGCGGACCGCCCGCTGATCCAGCCGCGCGTGGACTGCGCGACTTCGCGATCCGCTTTGCGAGTGCCGAGGAGCGCGAGCGCGTCACGCAAGCGGTCGCCGGGGCCGGCTATGCGCTGCGCGAGGAGCGCGACGCGGCGGTCGTGACCGATCCGTTCGGGATCTCGGTGCGCCTGACCGCGAGCGCCTGACGTTCCTGCGCCGTCCGCCGCGAAGCGTGGGCCGGCTGCGCCTTAATCGGGCATTACGTTCCCCACTACTCTCGTACGGCGAATGGGATCTCCGAGACATCTGTGGACGGGCGGCTGGCGCGACGAGTCCGAGCGGGCGCGTGACGCGGCGGAAGGCACTGCGGAGCTGCGCCGTCCGCCTCAGCCGCAGACGCCCGGAGCGTCGGACGCCGGCGCCGACGGGCGGTCGGGCGGTGGTTCCCGCCGCCTGACCTGGCTGCTCGGCGCGGTACTCGTCGCGGCGGCGATCGCCGGCGGCGCGTTCGCGGCCGGGATGCTGCTCGACGGTGGCCGCGACAGCGGTCCCGACCCGCTGCCGGCCGTCGCGAGCGAGCCGATCAAGCCGCACAGAGGCGAGACGCGCGCGGGCGCGATCTACGCGGCCGCGAGCCCCGCCGTCACCTCGGTCCGCACGAACTCCGGCGAGGGCACCGGCTTCCTGATCGACCACGACGAGGGCATGCTCGTCACGAACGCCCACGTCGTCGGCACCGCCACGCATGTGCTCGTGCGCTTCGGCCAGGACGGCGACGCGATCGACGGCGACGTGCTCGGTGTCGACCCCTCCAGCGATCTGGCCGTCGTCTCGATCGATCCCAGCCGTGTGCCGAGAGGCGCGAAGGCGCTCAGATTCGCCGACTCGCGCGCGGTCGAGGTTGGGGATCTCGTCGTCGCGATCGGCAACCCGTTCGGGCTCGACCGCACCGCCACCGAGGGGATCGTGTCCGGGCTCGGGCGCTCGATCCAGTCCCCGAACGGCTTCGCGATCGACGACGTGATCCAGACCGACGCGCCGATCAACCCCGGCAACTCCGGCGGCCCACTGCTCGACGACGGCGCGAACGTGATCGGCGTCAACTCGCAGATCGCTACCGCGGGCGTGGCGGGCAACATCGGCATCGGCTTCGCCGTCCCTTCCAACACGGTGCGCCAGATCGTGCCGCGCCTGGAGAGAGGCGAGGCGATCCCGCGGCCGTGGCTCGGCGTCACGACGACGCCCGCCTCCCCCACGCACCCCGACGGGGCCGAGGTCGCGGCCGTCGTGACCGACGGGCCGGCTGCGGATGCCGGCGTGAAGAGAGGCGACGTGATCAAGCAGATCGACGGCGAACCGATCCAGGATCCCAAGGACGTCGCGGCTGCGATAGGCGATGAGAAGCCAGGCGACAGAGTCGTCCTCGAAGTCGAGCGTGACGGCCGCACGCTGACGCTGCACGCGACGCTCGGGAAGCGACCCGCGCACATCCCGTGAGCCTCGCCGTCAGCTTCGGGGCGCCGCTGGTTCTGCTCGCGCTGATCGCGCTGCCGCTGCTGGTCGTCTGGTACGCGCAGCAGCAGCGCGTGCGGCGAGCGGCGGCCGCCGCGTTCGCGGCGCCGCGGCTGCTCCCGTCGGTCGCGCCGCGCCGGCCGCGTTGGCGCCGCCATCTGCCGATGCTCGTGTTCGCGCTCGCACTCGCGCTGCTGGTGCTCGCGGCTGCGCGGCCGCAGCGGACGGTCGCGGTGCCGGTCGAGCACGCCGCGATCGTGCTCGCGACCGACGTCTCCGGCTCGATGCTGGCGACCGACGTGCAGCCGAGCCGGCTGATTGCAGCCAAGCGCGCGGCGCGCGCCTTCGTCGACCGCGTGCCGGCGGGAGTGAACGTCGGCGTGCTCGCCTTCAACAACCACGCCGTCGTCCTGCAGAGCCCGACGCGCAGCCGCAGTGACGTGCGCGCGGCGATCGACCGCATGGCGGTCAGCGGCGGCACCGCCACCGGCGAGGCGATCGCGAGTGCCCTGACCTCGCTGAGCAACACGCCCGGCGAGAACGGCAGACGGCCGCCGGGCGCGGTCGTGCTGATCTCCGACGGCACCTCGACGTACGGCCGCGACCCCGTCGGAGCGGCACGCGAAGCGGCGAAGCTGCACGTCCCGATCTACACCGTCGCGCTCGGCACCGACCATGGGACGATCCGCGTTCCCGGCAGAGACGGGGAGCAGAAAACCGAGCGCGTCCCACCCGACCCCCGGGCGCTCGCGGCGATCGCCCATGCCTCCGGCGGGGAGACGTTCACAGCCGCTACCACTGACGGACTCGACGCCGTCTACGAGCGGCTCGGCTCGCAGCTCGGCCGCCGCGACGAGCACCGCCAGGTGACGACGGCGTTCGCGGCCGGCGGACTGATCCTGCTGCTCGCCGGGGCAGGCCTGTCGCTGCGCTGGTTCGGCCGACTGATCTGAACACGACGAGACAAGGAGCGAGAGACCCCGATGTCCGACGACCCGACCACCGAGGACCGCGCTGTGCGCCGCGAGGATCCGCGCGACGCGCTCGAGGAGGCGCTGCACGAGATAAAGCGGGTGATCGTCGGGCAGGACGCGATGCTCGAGCGTCTGCTCGTCGCGCTGCTCGCCGGCGGCCATGTGCTGCTGGAGGGCGTGCCCGGCCTCGCGAAGACGCTGACCGTCAAGACGCTCGCACAGGTGCTCGGCGGCTCCTTCACGCGTATCCAGTTCACGCCGGACCTCGTCCCGGCGGACCTCGTCGGCACGCGCGTCTACCGGCCCGACACCGGCAGGTTCGAGACCGAGCTTGGTCCGGTGTTCGGCAACTTCCTGCTCGCCGACGAGATCAACCGCGCGCCCGCGAAGGTGCAGTCGGCGCTGCTCGAGGTGATGCAGGAGCAGCAGGTGACGATCGGCGGCGAGACGTTCCCGGTCCCCCACCCGTTCCTCGTGCTCGCGACGCAGAACCCGATCGAGTCCGAGGGCACCTACCCGCTGCCGGAGGCGCAGGTCGACCGCTTCCTGATGAAGGTCGTCGTCGACTACCCGACGATGGGCGAGGAGGCGGCCGTCGTGGACCGCTCGCTCGGGCGTGCGGCGGAGGTGCGCGAGCGGCTCTCGCTGGCGGATCTCGAGCGCTTCAGAGGCGCGATCGACGCGGTGCTGGTGGACCGCGAGGTGATCGCGTACGCGGTCGCGCTGGCGGACGCGACGCGGCGGCCGGAGCGCTACGGGCTGGAGGATGTCGGCGCGTTCATCGAGTTCGGCGCCTCGCCGCGCGGGCCGATCGGGCTCGTGCAGGCGGCGCGGGCGTTGGCGCTGCTGCGCGGGCGCGGGTACGTGGCGGTCGCCGACGTGCGCGACCTCGCGCCCGACGTGCTGCGCCACCGGCTCGTGCTGTCCTACGACGCGCTGACGGAGGACGTGACGGCCGACGAGATCCTCGAGCGCGTGCTGGCGACTGTCGAGGAGCCGCCCGCCGACCACCTCGCCGGCGGCCGGACGGCCGCCGCCTGAGGACGATGGCCGACGCGCCCCGCACCGCCGCTCCGGCACCGGCCCCGTCGCCGTTGCGCCCGCCCGCGGCGCGTCAGGGTCCCGGGCCGCTGCCGCACGGGCTGATCGCAGGGCTCGACCTCGTGATCGCGCGTCGCGCCGCGGGCGCGCTGCCGGGCGACCGCAGCGCCGCCGGGCTCGGTGCCGGCACCGAGCTGGCGCAGCTGCGGCCCTACGAGGTCGGCGACGACGTGCGCCAGATCGACCCGGCCGCCACAGCCCGCACGGGCGTGCCGCACGTGCGCCTGCACGTGCCCGAGCGCACGCTCACGACGTGGATCGTGGTGGACGCCTCGCCGTCGATGGCCTTCGGGACGGCCGATCGCTTGAAGTGGGACGTCGCCGAAGGCGCAGCGCAGGTGCTCGGGCGGCTCGCGGTGCGCCGTGCCGGGCGCGTCGCGCTGATGACGTTCGGCGCCGGACGACCGCGGCTCGTGCCGCCGCGCGCGTCGAAGCCCGGCGTGATCGCGCTGCGGCGTGCGCTGGCGGAGGGCTGCGCGCCGGACGGCCGTCCGGATCGCCACGCTTTGGCTGACGCGCTGCGTCGCACCGGCAAGGTCGCCACGCAAGCCGGGCTCGTCGTCCTGATCTCCGACTTCCGCGACCAGGACGACTGGACGCGGCCGCTGGGCGCCCTGCGCGCGCGTCACTCCGTGATGGCGATCGAGGTCGGCGATCCGCGCGAGGCGTCGATCCCGGCGGTCGGGCGGCTGTCGCTGGTGGATCCCGAGTCGGGCGCGCGCGTCGAGGTCGACACCTCGCGCCGGCAGGTGCGCGAGCGCTTCGCCGCCCTGGAGGCCGAGCGCCGCGCGCTGATCGCACGCGAGCTGCGGCGGTTGGAGGTCGAGCACGTGACGCTGTCGACCGAGGGCGACTGGTTGCAGGTGCTGGGGAGACGCCTTCGATGAGCTTCGCGCATCCGCTGCTGCTGCTCGCGCTGCTGCTCGTGCCGCTGGCGCTGTTGGCACAGATCGCTTCGCGCCGCCGCTCGCGTAGATACGCGGTTCGCTTCCCTGCCGCCACGACGCTCGCGCTCGCCGCCGGGCGCACGCCGGCGTGGCGGCGCGGGCTGCCGATCGCGCTGCTGCTCGCGTCGATCGCGGCGCTCGCGCTCGCGCTCGCGAAGCCGCAGAAGACCGTCGCAGTGCCGGTCGAGCGCGCGTCGATCATGCTCGTGACCGACCACTCGCGCTCGATGATGGCCGAGGACGTCGACCCGACCCGCCTGGCGGCGGCGAAGCGCGCGGCGCACACGTTCCTCGACCAGCTCCCGCATGGCGTGCGCGTCGGCGTGACGACGTTCTCCGACGTGCCCGACGGGACGCAGGCGCCGACGCGCGACCACATGCTCGTGCGGCGAATGGTCGACGCGCAGATCGCCGACGGCGGGACCGCCACCGGCGACGCGCTGCAGGTCGCGCTCGACACGCTCGAGCGCGAGCCCAGAGGGGGCGACGGCAGACGCCCGCCGTCGGCGATCGTGCTGCTGTCAGACGGCACGACCACGACCGGTCGCGACCCGGTCGGCGTCGCCGAGACCGCACGCTCACTGAGAATCCCTGTCTACACCGTCGCGCTCGGCACGCGCGATGCGACGGTTCCGAATCCCGGCTTCGGCCCGCCGCTGCTGTCGGTCCCGCCCGACCCCGAGCTGCTGAAGCGCATCGCCGACACCTCCGGCGGCCGCAGCTTCTCCGCCCAAGACGACCAGCAGCTGTCCTCGATCTACAAGACGCTCGGCTCCCAGCTCGGCACCCGCGACGTCCACCGCGAGGTCACCGCCGCGTTCGCCGTCGGCGGCCTCATCCTGCTGCTTGGCGCCGCCGCCGCCTCGACGCGGTGGGCGGGGCGGTTGCCGTAGGCCGCCTCAGCACACGAGCGGCGCGGCGGCCGCCATCAGCTCGTCGGCGAGCTGCTGGGCCTGCACGCGGATCTCGCCGGCGGCGGTCGTCTCCCACAGCTCGCCCCGCCGCAGCGGCCCGAGCGTCAGCAACCTGCCGTCGGCGTCCCCGCGCGCGTCGACCAGCGCGCCGCCGGCTGTCGCGCGCAGGCCGAGTCGCAGCGAGTCCGCGGTCGCGAGCCCTTCGCGCAGCAGCGCACGCACGAGCCGATCGGGCGTGCACGTGAGATCGGCGCACGCGCCGGTGCAGACGACGACACGCGCGCAGCGCAGCGTCCGCACGCCGCCGTCGGCGGCCGCCACGTCGACCTCCACCGCGTCGCGCACGGCGCGGGCGCCGAGGAGCCGCGCGGCGGCCGTGCGCAGCCTGCGCGTGGCGCGCAGATGCGCGAGGCGGGCGGCGACCGGAGGCGCCATGCGGTGGCGCCGCACCTCCCACCCGCGCGCCCGCTCGCGCACGAAGCGGCGTCGCTCTCCGATCGGCAGCAGGCGCCACAGCGCCGGCGTGACCGGCCGCAGGCCGTCGACGACGTCGCGCCAGTCGTAGCCCTGCCCGCGCATCTGCGCCGCGTGCGCGAGCAGGAGCCGCTCCAGCTCCGCGAGCGTCGCCGCCCCGCCCGGGAGCGGCGGCGCAGGAGCCGGGGTGCGCAGCCCTGGCAGATGCGCGTGCGGCAGCCGCCCGCGGCGCGAGAGCGCGAGCAGCGGGCCGGCCGGAGCCGTCCCGCCCGCCACCGCCGCGGTGTGCGACAGCACCAGGTCGACGGCGGTCAGCCCGGTCCCGACCAGGAGCGTCGAGCCGTCCGCCGGCGCGGCGCCGAGCGGCGTCGCCCACGGGTCGCGCACCACGCGAGGGTCCTCGGGCAGCTCCGTCGGCGCCGGGCCGGACGGGCTCCCCGTCGCGACGACGCAGCGCGAGCAGGCGATCCGTCGCCCGTCGGCGAGCTGCAGCTCGAGCGCCTTCTCCCTGCGCCGCACGTCGACGACCTCGCCGACGACGCGCTCGAGCATCCCCGGCGACGCCTGCGCCTCCGCCTCCTCCAGCAGCTCGCGCAGGTAGGCGCCGTAGAGCCGGCGCGGGAGGAACGCCCCCGGCTCCAGCGCCGGCAGGCGCCGGCTCGCCCACGCGCGGAAGTGGTCCGGCTCGTCCTCGAACGCGCTCATGCGCTCGGCGGGAACGTTCAGCAGATGGCGCTCGTCGTGCGTGCCGTAGGCGATGCCGGGTCCGAAGCGGCCGCTGCGCTCGATCAGCAAGACGCGCAACGGGACCGGTTGACGGCGCAGCAGGTGGACGGCCGTGAGCGTGCCGGCGAGGCCGGCGCCGACGATCGCGACGGCGGCCGGCGCGTCGGCGCCGACCGGGGCGAGCGCCGCGCTCACGCCGCCACCCGGACCCGCTCGACGTCGAGGCCGGGGTCGACGACGACCGCCTGTCCGGCGTCCCCGAGCAGGTAGCTGGCGCATCCGAGATCGACGTCGACGAGCTGGCGAAAGAACACCGTTCCCCTCCTGGCAGATGAATGTCCCCCGCATTTAAACACCAATGCAATGGACATAGTTTTGTTAGAGCGGATCACCACAACCCGTCGCAGGCGCGTCAAGATGTCCACATGCGGATCTCGGCGAAGGTGGATTACGCCCTGCGGGCGCTTGCCGAGCTCGCGGTCGCCGAGGAGGGCGGCTACCGCAAGACCGAGCAGATCGCCGAGGCGCAGGACATCCCGGCGAAGTTCCTCGGGAACATCCTCCAGGAGCTGCGGCGGGCCGGCCTCGTCGAGAGCCAGCGCGGCGCCGAGGGCGGCCACCGGCTCGCCCGCCCGGCGACCGCGATCACCGTCGCGGACGTGATCCGCATCGTCGACGGGCCGCTCGGCGCGGTCGCCGGGCAGGCGCCCGAGGACACCGCGTACCGCGGCGCCGCGGCGCACCTGCGCGAGACGTGGGTCGCGACGCGCGCGAGCCTGCGCCAGGTGCTCGAGCAGGTCACGGTCGCCCAGATCGCCAGCGGCGACATGCCGCGCGCGGTCGACGGGCTGCTGGACGCGCCCGACGCCTGGTCACGGCGCTAGCGCCGCCCTGCTCAGGTAACGACGGCCCAGGGCTCGACGCGCGAGCTGATGATCAGGTCGGCGGCCTTGTACGGGTCCTCGGCGGCGAATGCCTCGGCGTCGGACGCCTCGCGGAAGGCGAGCAGGCCGCCGTGGACGGGCACGCCGATGCCGCCGGCGATCACGAGGCGGTCGTCGGCCTGATAGCGCTGGATCAGCGCGAGGTGGGCGTCGCGGTGCGGCGCGCGCCGCTCGGTCATGTCCTCGACGTACTCGTAGACGAGCAGGTGCAGCAGCTCTGGCATGGCGGGAGCCTAGCGCTGGCGCGGCCCGACCCGCGCTCCGCTCAGGGCTCGATCACGCGCCAGCGCCAGTTGCCGTCCGCATCCGGCGCGGCGACGAGGTGATCCTCCAGCACGCCCGCCTCTCTCCCGGCACAGCCGGTCGCGGCGAGGCAGCGGATGCGCAGCTCGGCGTCGGAGGCCTCGACGTGAAGCACGTGCTTGAACAGCGGCGGGTCGTTCCAGTCGAAGTACTCGGAGAAGAGCGACTGCAGCAGACCGCGCCTGTTCTGGCCCGGCAGCGGGAAGATCTGCTCGGCGGCGCGGCGCGTGCGGTCGGCCACGACGACATCGCGCGCGTCTGGCTTGGTCGCCGTGACGCCGAGCCGCTCCGCCATGTACGCCGCCGCCTGCACCGGATCGATCTCGACGTCGCGGACGAGCGGCCACTTGCGCTCGTAGAGCCGGCTGTAGAACGACAGCGAGTCGCCGCGCAGCGGATAGCAGCGGAACTCGTGCTCGTCGACGCCGTCGAGCGCGAGCTTCGGGATCGTGTGAGTCGCGTGCATGAACGCGCCGCCGCCGCCGCTGACGAGGTACTGGATCGTGCGCCCACCGCCGACGTCGACCGGATAGCGCTGGTAGTTGTGGATGTCGCCGCCGACCGCTGCGACGTAGTTGTGGGCGGGGTCGCGCACGACGTCGTCGATCGATCTGCCCGGCTCGCCCTCGATCGTGCCCGCGCGATGTCTCCCGTCGACGTAGAGCGGCTTGCCGGTGACGAGGAACTTCGGCTTCGGCGAGGCGGCCGAGACGCGGCGCAGCCACGCCGCCTGGTCGCGGTCGATCCCGCCGGTGATCCCGGTGTCGATCCCGACGAGCTGGAGCGGCCCGGTGTCGAGCAGCCAGTACGGCGCGGGCTGGCCGGCCGCCGGCCGTGCGTCGCGCCGCGCGCGCAGGCCGGCGAGCTCAGCGCCGCGGAGCCGCGGCGCGCGGTGCCACAACAGCTCGCGCAGCCCGGCGCGACTGAGCAGCCCTGGCTTCGGCGCCGGCGGCACGGTCTCGACACCGCACAGGTGGAACATGAAGCCGCTCAGGCCGTCGTACCAGTCGTGGTTGCCCGGGACCGCGTAGATCGGCCGTCTGTAGCCGTCGTAGACGTCGTAGAAGTTCTGCGCGTACATCGCCGCGCCGCCGGCCGGGTAGATCACGTCGCTCGCGATCACCATGAAGTCGGTCTGCGCGGAGAGGCGGTCGAGCAGCGGGATCGTCACGTACTGCGACATGTCGCCCTCGCCCGTGTCGCCGACGAGCACGAACGAAACCGCTCTGAGGTCCGTGCGATCGATGCGCGGATCGGACAGGCCGAGCGCCGCCATCCAGCGGCGGCGCTCGTCGTTCGTCGGATCGCCGCCGAACAGCTTGCGGCGCGCGATCTTGTCGTTGCGCGACGCGATCAGCGGCCGCGGGTCGAGCCACGAGAACGGCTTGTGCGGTCTGAGGTCTCTCAGCTCGCCGCTCAGCGGGCAGTCCCACCCGGCACCCTTGACCGACGCGCGCGAGTTGGCGGCGGCCGGGGGCGCCGTCGTCTGCTCGTCCCCGGCTGTGCTCACGCGGCCGCCTCGACGGACCGCCCCTGGTGCTCGGCCACGATCGCGTCGGCGAAGCGATCGGCGAGCGCCGCGATCGTGAAGCTCGGGTTGGGACCGACCGGCCCCGGCACGACCGAGCCGTCCGCGACATGCAGGCCCGGATGGCCGAACACGCGGCCGTGCGCATCGACCACGCCGGACTGCGGATCGCCGCCCATCGGAGCGCCGCCGAGCGGATGGACCGTGATCAGCCGGTGCAGCTGCGAAAGCGGATTCTGGATCCAGTCGCCGCCGAGCTGGTCGTTGATCGCCTCCATCGTCGCGCGCACGCGTCTGAGGTACTCCTCGGAGGTCCGCTCGGTCCAGTCGAGCGCAAGCATCCCGTCGTCGAGCGAGTAGCGGCCGTCCGGCGTGTCGCGGCCCATGCCGAGCATCGGCAACAGCGTCGCAGCCTGGTCGGCGTCGTCGAGCACGTCGGCGACCTGGCTGCCGATCTCGCTCTGCGGGCTGTGCTTGATCTGCGCCCATACGCGGCGCAGCAGGAAGTGCGCGACGCGGCGCAGCTCGCCGGGCAGGTCGAGCCCCTCCTGCAGCCACGACGCCCACGCCGGATAGCCGCCCTCCTGGATGTAGTAGCCCGGGCCGGTCCCGCCGGGGTCGTTCTCGTCCGGGACGCGGATCGTCGAGGTGATCGCCGGACCGATCGGCGCCTCCAGCGGCCACGGTCTGCCGTCGGGATGGCGCGCGTTGGAGACCAGCGACAGAAAGTCGCCGTTGCCGGAGAAGCGGGTGCCGAGCGCGGGCGGCAGGCCGCCGAGCGCGTCGGCGTTGCGCAGCAGCAGGTAGGGCGTCCCGAGCGCGCCGGCCGACAGGATCAGCCGCTCGCACGCCAGCTCGCGCTCGGGCAGCGTCGAGGTGTCGAAGCTGCCGCCCTCGTGCTCGTCGGTGTGCTCGACGTACCTGACGAGCCAGCCGCCGCCGACCCGCGGCGCGAACGAGCGCACCTCGTGGCGCGTACGCAGGTCGGCGCCGTGGTGGGCGGCGAGTGACAGGTAGGTGTAGTCCAGCGAGTTCTTCGCGCCGTAGTTGCAGCCGACGTCGCACTCGCCGACGAGCCGGCAGGTCGAGCGCGGCATCCCGTGCACGTTCGGAATCGCCTCGGGGATCTGCTCGCCGATGACCGGGTTCGCCGGGTCTGCGCCGAACGTGATCGCAAGCTTCGGCAGGAACCACTCGACGCCCGCTCTCGCGGCCGCCTCCTTGTAGGCGCGCGTCTTCGGCGTCTCGCTGTAGGGGGCGTGCGCGAACGGGTAGGGCGTCGGATTGATGATCGCCTCGACCCGGTCGTAGTGCGGGTTCAGGTCTGCGCGCGTGACCGGCCACGGCACATGCGTGCCGTCGGGCATGACGCTGTCGAACCAGTGCTCGTCCTTGCGGATGAAGACATTCGCGTAGATCAGCGAGCCGCCGCCGAGGCCGGAGGAGACGACCGCGTCGATCCCCTTGAACGACCAGATGTCGAACAGTCCCTGCATTCCCTCGCTCGGGTCCCAGAAGTTGCGGCGCATCTCACGCGGCGTGCGCGCGAACGAGCCCGGCGGGTAGGGCTTGCCGCGCTCCAGCAGGCAGACGCCGATCCCTTCCTTCGCGAGCCGGTAAGCGGTCACCGAGCCGCCGAAGCCCGAACCGACGATCACCGCGTCGACGTGCTCTTGCGATCCTGCGGCGTTCGACGGCGTCATGCGTCGGCCCCTTCCGAGCGATGTGCTGATAACCGGAGCTGCGACGCTACACAAAGGCGGTCGATTGCCGCAAGGCGTTTTGACCGGTTGTCCACTGGCGGGTGCGCGGCGCAACCCGATGCGGCGTTCGGCGCCCGCTGTGCTCGCCGAGCGGTCGGCGCGCGGACTGTGGCGCCGCGTCAGGCGGCCGGCAACGCGCGCCGCAGTGCGAGCACGCGCGCGGCGCTGTCGAGCACGCGGGCGCGGAAGGCGGGCGAGCGGCGCGCCTGTGCGATCACTGCGTCGCGCACGAGCGGGAGCGAGCCCGGTCCTGTCATCAGGAGCAGGTCCGCACCGGCTTGGAGGGAGCGCACAGCCGCCGCGCCGACGTCGCCGCCGGTCGTCGCGAGCGATGCGTGCGCCTCGAGCGAGTCGGTCATTGCGACGCCGTCGAAGCCGAGCTCGCCGCGCAGCAGGTCGGTCGCGATCGCGTGCGACTGCGACGCGATGCGGTGGGCGTCGAGCGCCGGATAGCGCGCGTGCCCGAGCATCACGAGCGGCGCGCCGGCGGCGAACGCGGCGCGGAACGGCTGCAGGTCCGCTGCGAGCTGGGCGCGCGTGAGGCCGATGCGTGCGGCCGCCTGATCGGTGTTCGTCGTCGCGCCGCCGAGGCCGGGGAAGTGCTTGGCGACCGGACGGACGCCGGCGCGCTGGTAGGCCGCAACCGCGGCGCGTGTCGCAGTCGCGACCGCGGTGGCGCCGCCGGGATAGGCGCGGCTCGCCATCACCGATCCGCGCGTGCCGGCCGCGACGTCGGCGACGGGGCCGAGCACGACGTTCACGCCGACGGCGTGCAATGCCCGCGCTGTCGCGGTCGCCGCGCGTGCCGCGGCTGTAGGCGTCGGCTGGCCCGCCTGGCCGACCGCCGACGGCGCGAACTGGAGCGTGCGGATCTCGCCGCCCTCCTGGTCGAGGCAGACGATCGCGGGGGCGCCGGCTCCCGTCGCCCGCCGCAGCTGTGCCGTCAGCGCGCGCACGGACGCGGCCGACGGCGCGTTGCCGCCGAACAGGATCGCGCCAGCCACGCGGCCCTCGCGCAGCGCGCCGAGCACGTAGCCGGGCGCGCTCGTCCCGTCGAAGGAGACGATCAGCAGCTGGCCGACCTGGCGCCGCAGCGGCATCCGCGCGACGTCCGCACGCGCCTGCTCAAGCGCGCTCGGCGCCGGTGCGTCCGCTCCACCCGGCGTGGCGCCGCCGGGGCCGGTCGCCGCCGCGCGCGGACCGTCCCCGCCCGATCCGCGACCGAGCGCCCCGAACGCCACGCCGAGCAGCAGCGCGAGCAGCACCGCGGCGGCGAGCGCCGCACGACGGCGGCGTACAACGGCGCGGGTGCGTGACGGCGCTGGTTCGTGATGGGGAGCCATGGCCGGCAGCTTTGCACTCAACCCGTGCGCGCGCGGGCCGATCACCCGGTGCGATGGCGCGCCGCCTGATGATGACCGCGTTCGGCTGGAACGACCCCGGCGGCGGGACGACCGTCCCGCGCCTCGCCGCGAAGGAGCTCGCGCGGCGCGGCTGGGAGGTGACCGTCTTCCACGCGGCCGTGAAGCCCGCCGCCGGCCAGCCGGCCTACCACGTCGCCGAGTGGGAGGAGGACGGCGTGCGGCTCGTGGGCGTGCACAACCGCCCGCACGGCCTGTGGGACCGCGAGCGGCCGCTGCGCGAGCTCGACGACCCGCCGATCACCGCCGCCTTCGCGGCGGAGCTGGACCGCGTGGCGCCCGACGTCGTGCACTTCCACAACCTTCACAACCTCGGTGCGGCGCTGATCGACCAGACGGCTGCGCGCGGGATCCCGAGCTGGTTCACGACGCACAACTACTGGCTGATCTGCCCGCGCGCCTACCTGATGACGGCCGACGGGACGATCTGCGCCGGACCCGGCGACGGGCGCCGCTGCGCGACGTGCACCGGCGGGCAGGATCCGTCGGCGTACGCGCGGCGGCTGGCGGAGATCCGCGCGCGCGTCTCGCGCGGGGTGACGGGCGTCCTGGCCGTCTCGGAGGCGGTGCGGCGCACGCTGCTCGGGGCGGGCTATCCGGCTGAGATGGTGGGCGTCGTGCGACAGGGAATGCCGCACGACACGGCGCTGTGGGAGCGGCTCGGGCGGGATCGCATGCCCGGTCGCGCCGCAGGATCCAGCGGACCATTGACAGTCGCGTTCCTCGGCTCCGCCTATCCGCACAAGGGTCCGCAGCTGCTGATCGAGGCGGCGCAGCGGACGCAGACGCCGGTGCGCGTGCTGATCCACGGCGAGGTGCCCGACGTGTTCGCCCCGCAGTTGCGCGCGCTGGACGCGCGCGGCGTGTGCGAGCTGCGCGGCGCGTTCGCGACCGACGAGCTGGAGGGTGTGCTGGCGGGCGTGGACGTGGCGGTGCTGCCGTCGATGTGGTGGGACTGCGCGCCGCTGGCGGCGGCCGAGTGTCTCGCCGCGCGCGTGCCGCTGGTCGTGCCGCGGCTCGGCGGCCTCGCCGAGGCTGTCCGCGACGGAGTCGACGGGCTCGTGGTCGATCCGCTCGACGTCGACGCGCTCGCGGCCGCACTCGACCGTCTGTCCGCCGAGCCGGGGCTGCTGGAGCGACTGCAGGGCGGCATCGAGGAGCCGCGCGCGTTCGACGCGTACGTGGACGAGCTGGAGGCGTACTACGCCGGCGAGCGGCCCGGCCGCGTGCCGGCCGATGACGAGCCGGAGGAGCTCGCGGTGCTGTGCGAGGGCGACCCCGGCGTGCTGGGGACAGCCGACGGCGCCGGCCCTGCCGCGCCCCCCACCTCCGGCCGCATCCGCATCCAACGCCTCGGCAGCGCCGACCCGCCGCTCCCCCACGCCGCCGACGTCGAGCTGCGCACCGCCTGGCCGCCGGCCGGACGCGCTGCAAGCTCCGGCCGCCTCGTGGTCGTGCAGCCAGCGGGCGCCGCGCAGGCGCCGCTTCCCCCACTCGACGAGCTGTGGGTCGCGAACGAGGCCGCCCGGGCGGAGTGGATCGGCGCCGGCCTCGACCCGGAGCGCGTCGTCGTGCGGCCGGGCGATCCGGCGAAGCGGCTACGCGCACTCACGACCCGTGCTCCGCACAGCGCCGACCCTGCCGCCGTCGAGCCATGGCCGCTCTCCGAGCAGGTCGAACTGCATGTACTCGCAACGCCCGCCTGGCGCGGCGCCGACCGGCTCGCGATGCTGCTCGCGCAGTGGTGCGCCGCGACGACGCCCGCCACGAGCGCCTGCCTCTACCTGCTCGCCGACCCCGCGGTCGACGGCGCGCCCGCCGCGATCGAGCAGCGTGTGCTCGCCGCTTGCGAGGCGAGCGGCGCCGACCTCGACACCGCCGCCGACGTAACCGTCCTGCTCGAGCCGGCGACCGCCGAGCGCGACGCCCGCCTGCACGCCGCGATGGACGCCTACGTCCCGCTTCACCCGGCCTGCGCCGGTCACGAGCGCCTCGCCCGCGCGACCGGCAGCTCAGTCCTCCCGCTCGACGGCCACGCACTCGGGGACGCCGTCGCGCGCCACGCCGGTCACACACCACCGGCTCCCCCGATCCCCGCCTGAAAGCAGATGCGCCCCGGTCGGGGAAGGGACCGACCGGGGCGCACCGCTGAGACTGGGATGTGAACCCGTCTTCATCCTCTCCGCCCCGTCGGACGGCACGCGGTTTGCGACGGCTGGCCGGACGCGCTGCACCAACATCGTGGAGATCCGTAGCGATCGAGCTTCTTGCGGATCCAGCGGTCATACGGTGCAGCCGTGCGCGCTCACCCATGGCTCGGCGGTCCCCTTCCGAACGCGAGCCTCGCCCATTCCTCGCTCGAGAAATGGACCCACTGGATTCTCGCGTCGCGCGGGCACGCCGAGCACTGGCAGCGCGTGTTCCGTGCCGAGGCGACCGATCAGCACACGATCTGGATCGCGATCGCGCGCGCCGTGCAGATGGCGCCGGTAATCGAGATTCGCGATCAAGGCCAGGGCCTGGTCTGCGGCGTCCTCGTCGTCATCACGGTGCGCTCGCGCACAGCGCCGGTGATGACGTCGTGGCACTACGACGACGTGACTCGATCCGCTCCACGTCTCGTGACCGCCTACCCGACGCTCTAACATCGACTTCGTGCCCAAAGCAGACTCCATCTCCGCCTACGACGTCGTCGAGCTCATCGAGCCAGTCGACGAGGCGCCGGCAGGTGCCCGTGGGGGTGTCCTTGAGATGACGGACGCCGGCACCGCGATGGTCGAGGTCCTCTCCCCGGATCTCGGCCCAGTGGAGCGCATCGTGTTCGCGCCGCTGACGTCGCTGCGGCGCGTCGCCTGAGCGGCGACTGCCGGTCAGCGCATGCCGAATAATGGCCTCCGGCCGAGCGCGAGGCCATCTGGTATTTGAGCAACGAGCAGAGCGCTGTCAGCAGTCCGCAAGCGCGTCGAGCGCATCACAGACCTCACGGCGCCGCGTCGCACGGAGCGCGCCGATCCGCTCGGTGAGCAGATTGCGATTGACGGGCTGCAGGTTGTCGAACGAGGCGGCGCACTCGACGGGCAGCCCTTCGTCGGCGCCGAGCGCGATCTCGGTGGGGATCCCGCGAACGGTGCGCGTCACCGGCGCGACGACGAGACGGCGCAGCACCGGGATCGCCTCGTTCCGGGTGATGACGAGTACGGGCCGGCGCTTGTCGTCGGCTTCGGCCCACCAGACGTCGCCCTGGCGGGGATCGCTCACCACGGCTCCTCGGAGATCATCGCGGCGGTAGCCGCGTCCGGCCAAGCAAGGTCATCCTCCTCCTGCGGGATCCGCCGATAGCCGTCCACGATCGACCGGCCGACGGCCGCACGCCGCTCGCGCTCCACGACAGCCTCGAGCCCCGCGCGGACTACCTCCGAGCGCGAGCCGAACACGCCGGCTCTCACGAGGCCGTCGACCGCCTCGGCGACGGCGTCGGACACGCGCGTGACGAGTTGAACCGCCATGACCCAAAAGGTAGCACTGGCACATTGCATTTTGCAACACCACCTGCATTGCATTGTGCACCTCGCGCTCGCTCAAGCTCCGTCCGCCCCGGCCGATCCATCCGGGGGATGGAGCCGCTCGTCACCTGCGTCATCTGCGCCTACGACTACGGGGCGTACGTGGACGCAGCGGTGCGCTCTGCGCTGGGGCAGCAAGGGCTGCCGGGCGGCGCGGCTGCGCTGGAGGTGATCGTCGTCGACGACGGGTCGACGGACGAGACGCCGGCGATCCTCGCCTCGTTCGGCGATGCGATCACGGTCCTGCATCAGCAGAACGAGGGACCGGCCGTCGCGACGAACCGGGCGATCGCGCGCGCTCGCGGCCGCTACGTCTCGCTGCTCGACGCCGACGACGTGTGGCTGCCGGACAAGCTCGCGCGTCAGGTGGAGCTGCTCGAGCAGCGGCCTGCGGTCGGGCTCGTGCACGGGGACATGGAGGTGATCGACGGCGCCGGGCGCCGCACGCGTCCCTCGAAGTACGACTGGTACGGAGAGCTGCCCGTCGTCGGCCGTGCGCTCGGCCGGCTGCTGTCGCAGAACGAGGCGACGACCTCCTCAATCACACTGCGCACCGAGCTGGCGCAGGCGATCCCGCCGACCCCCGCGTGGGCGTGGTGCCGCGACTGGTGGCTTGCCGCGCATGTCGCCGCCACGCACGAGATCGACGCGCTGCGCGAGCCGGTCGCGCAGTACCGCATCCACGGCGACAACGTGAGCGCGCAGGACGCTGAGTCTGAGCGCGCGGTCCGGCTGTGGGAGCGCGACTTGCGAGTCCGCCGCCTGCTGCTGCGCGGCCTCGACCTCTCGAATGCGACGCTCGACGAGCTGGCGCTTGCGTGGGCGCGCTTCGGCGGATTCCTGGCGAAGGTCGCGGAGGTGCGCGGGATCGCGCAGACGGCTGTGGTGCCGGTGGACGACGCAGACCGCGAGGCCGCCGCCGCGCTGCGCACGCACGCGCAGGAGCTGCTCGACGCGGACCCGGGCACCGCGGGCCGCACCGCCGTCAAGGCGATGGCGGCCGACCCGTTCGACCCGGCGAGCGCGGCGCTGTTCGAAGCCGCGCGCGGCCGGCCTGGCGCCGACCGCGCGCCCACCGACGCGGAGCGCACGCGCGCGTTCGGGGAGCTCACCGCAGCCGTGCGCGCGCACGACGACGCGATACGCCGCCGCCACGCCACCCGCGCCCGCGTGCTCGACCCACGCGACGACCACGCAAGCGTCCTGCTCCAGGCCCCCCAAGCGAGCACAGCCCAGGACGCTGCACAGCGCTCGCGCCTCCATGCGCCGGCGGCCACTGCGCTCGACGGCGCTCGCGCGTTCGTCACCGTGACGAGGTCCGAGGAGCTGGCGGAAGACCCAGCGCTGCTGCGCACCTGGGCGGCGGCCTTCGCGCCTGGCGACGACGCAACGCTCGCGATCGTCACCGACGAGGAGGATCTCGGCGCGGTGCACGCACGCCTCGCACACGCGCTCGACGCCGCCGGCCTCGGCGCCGACACCGAGCACGACCTCGCGCTCGTGCTCGCCGCACAGGGCACGCCCGCCGAGACGGCGCTCGCGCGCGAGGCGCACGCGGTGCTCGGCAGAAGCCACGCCGACCGCGCCCTCGCCGGTCACCCGCGCGCGACCGCGCAGGACCCGCACGCACTGCGCGCGCTCGCCGAGCGGCGCTGGTCGTACGACGGCTTCGGCGCGCCGCTGACGATCTCCATCCAGATCTGCCCGCAGCGCTGGGACGGGGCCGAGCGCTGGGGCGACACGCACTTCGCGCGCGCGCTCGCCGACGAGCTGGAGCGGCGCGGCCACGGCGCGCGCATCGAGGTGCTCGCCGAGTGGGACGCACCCGACCGACCGCCGGCCGACGTGACGATCCACCTGCGCGGGCTGTGGCCGTACGTGCCGCGGCGCGACCCCGGCCGCGACGAGCTGAGCGTCCTGTGGAACATCAGCCATCCGGACCTGCTGACCATCGCCGAGTGCGCTGCGTTCGACCTCGTCGCAACGCCGTCAGCGCGGCACGCCGAGCGGCTGGCCCGTCAGACGAGCACGCCAGTCGTCGTCGTCGAACAGGCGACCGACCCGGTCGTCTTCTTCCCCGAGCACGACCCCGCGCATGAGCGCGAGCTGGTGTTCGTCGGCAACTCGCGCGGGATCATGCGGCCGATCCTGCGCGATCTCCTCCCCACCGACCGCGACCTCGCCGTGTGGGGCCAGGGCTGGGGGCGCTTCCTGGCGCCCGGCCTCGTCGTCGGGCAGCACCTGCCGAACGACGAGGTGCGGCGCGCCTACAGCTCCGCCGCGATCGTGCTGAACGACCACTGGGACGACATGCGCGAGCAGGGGATCGTCTCCAACCGCATCTACGATGCGCTCGCCTGCGGAGCGGTCGTCGTGAGCGACCACCTGCCGGAGCTAGAGGAGCGCTTCGGCGACGCCGTCGTCACCTACCGCACGCCCGAGGAGCTGCACGCGAGCATCGCCCGGCTGCTCGCAGAACCGGCCGAGCGGACGCAGCGCGCCGCCGCCGGACGCGCGCAGGTGCTCGCCGGCCATACCTTCCGCCACCGTGTCGATGCGCTGCTGGCGTCCATCGCGCCGCTCAAGACCGCGTCCGCCCGTCCGATCTTCTGCTCATGAGCGCGCTCAGCGAGCCGGCCGCGACCGCCGCGGTCGTGCCCTCCCCCACCGCATCGTCCACGCCCGACACCGGCCTCGCCGCCGGCTGGCGCGAGCAGGCGCTCTCGGCGCTGGAGGACGGCCGCGCCGCGGAGGCGCACGAATGGCTGCGCCAGGCGCTCGCGGAGACGACCGAGCTGGAGTGGCTCAACGACCTCGGCGTGCTCGCGCATCAGCGCGGCAGAGCGGACGAGGCGGAGACGCTGCTGCGCGCCGTGCTCGCAATCGATCCGGAGGACCGGGATGCGGCGGAGAACCTCGCCGCGCTCGCCGCCGCGCAGGCCGGTCTGGACGCCCGCTGGCGCCGCTCCGCCACACTCGGCGGCCCAGACCCGGGCATGTACGAGCGCGCCTTTCCCGGCATGCCGCGCCCGGACATCATCAGCGAGCACACGTCGCGCTACGCCTACGCGCTCTCGCTGGTCGGCGGCAAGCAGGTGCTCGACCTCGGCTGCGGGACCGGCTACGGCTCCGAGATGCTCAGCTGGTCGGCCGCCTCCGTGCGCAGCTTCGACCTGTGGGAGCCCGGCCCAGACGAGCATCCGCAGTGGCCCGGCGTGCACGAGCTCAACTACGGCCACGACCTCTGCAAGCACCCCCTCCCACCGGCCGACCTCGCGGTCATGTTCGAGGTGATCGAGCACCTGCCGGACGCGCCGCGCGCGCTCGCGATCGCCTTCGGCGCGGTCGGCGAGATCGTCGGCTCGTTCCCCAACCCCGTCTATCACGGCTCGTGGATGAACCAGTACCACGTCAACGACTGGCCGCTGGAGCAGTTCGAGCGTGAGCTCGAGACCGCCGCACTCGCCAGCGGCCGCTTCACCGGCGTCGAGCTGACGCATCACCACCAGGCCGTCAGAAGCCCGCTGCTGCAGCCCGGCCGCGACCCCGAGTCCTCCTACTGGGTCGTGCACGCGCGCGGCATCGCGCGATGAGCAACCCGACCGCGATCCCGGTCGAGGACCCGGCCGTCGTCACCGTCGAGAACAGCGTCCCGCGCGCGATCTCGGTCGGCCCCGACACGCCGCTGCGCGACTACTGGGCGGCGCGAGCACACCAGCACACGACCGACCGCTACCTCGGCATCAAGATGTCGAAGTTCCCCGAGGACCTGCGCGTCTACGAGCATCTGATGTGGGTCGCCGCGCCGGACGTGATCGTCGAGCTCGGCGCGCAGTCGGGCGCGAGCACGCTGTGGCTGCGCGATCGTTTGCGGACGCTTCATGCGTATGGCGCGCTCGCCGCCCCGCCGCGCGTGGTCGCCGTCGACATCGACCTCGACGCCGCACGCTACAACGTCGGCGTCCGCGACCCCGAGTGGGCCGACAGCATCTCGTTCGTCGAGGGCAGCGTCTGCGACTCGGCCGTGCGCGAGGCGGTCGGCGCGTGCATTCCGCGCGGGGCGGTCTGCATGGTGATCGAGGACTCCGCGCACGTGTACGAGACGACACGGGCCGCTTTGGAGCTCTACAGCGACCTGATCGCCGCCGGCGGCTTCTTCGTCGTCGAGGACGGCTGCGTCGACGTGCCGTGGATGCGCATCAAGGAGGACTGGCCCGAGGGCGTCCTGCCCGCGCTGAACGAGTGGCTCGCGACGCCGCAGGGGTCAGCGTTCCGGGTGCGCCGCGACCTCGAGGTCTACGGCGTCAGCTGTCATCCGAGCGGGTTCCTGCAGCGCGTCGGCTGAGCGGCGAGCTCAGGCCCAGTCGCTCGGCTGCACGACGTGCAGTCCCGGCACGCGGTCGAAGTGCCGCATGTTGCGCGTCACGAGCGGCAGCCCTGCGTCGAGGCACACGCCGGCTTGCAGCGCGTCGCGAACGTCGATGCCGCGTCCCTCGCTGCGCAGCCGCGCGAGCGCCTCGCCGCCGAGGAGGCCGCCGCGCGGGGTGAGCGCAAGCGTCGGCGCGTCGAGCAGCGCCTGCACCGGGCGCGGATCCAGACGGTGCGCCGCACCCAGCGCCAGTTCGAACGCGCTCACGGCGGTCACGCGATAGCCGCCGCGACCGAGTCGTGCGAGCAGGTCCGCGCCAGGGCCTCTGCCGCGCAGGTAGTCGATCAGGACGTCGGTGTCTACGACCGGGGCGTCGGCCACGTCGCCCACGCGTCTCTCAGCTCGCCCTCGAAGCTCGCCGCGTCTGCCGCGCCCCATGCCCCGCGCGCCGCGGCGAAGGCGTCGTCGCCGGGCGCCTCAGCGTCGCGTTCGAGGTACTCGCGCAGCGCCTCCTCGACGATCGGGGAGAAGCCGCGCACGCCACGCTCGGCTGCTCGCGCCCGCAGGCGGCGGTAGATCGGATCCGACAGCTCGACAGTGGTGCGCATGGTTCAGAGCTTACCAGCACATGCATGCATGCATAAATGCCATACATATGTTCCGCTAGTATGTATTTCTGTATGCGAACCACCCTGAACCTCGATGACGACCTGCTGCGCGACGCGAAGCGCCTCGCCGCCGAGCGCGGCACGACGCTCACCGCAGTGATGGAGGACGCGCTGCGGATCGCGGTGCGGCGGGTGGAGAAGCCGAAGCCACGCAAGCGGCGCAAGCTGCCGACGGTCGGCGAGCCGGGAGCCGGCTTCATGCCAGGGGTCGACCTCACCAGCAACGCGGCCACGCGCGCGTTCATGGACGAGGGCCTTCCGCTGGAGAAGCTGCGTTGATCTTCTGCGACATCAACGTCTTGGTCTTCGCCCATCGCGAGGACGCCGTCGACCACAGACGCTACGCGGACTGGCTCGACGAGGCGATCGACTCCGACGAGGCGTATGGCGTCAGCGAGCTGGTGCTGAGCGGGTTCATGCGCATCGTCACCAATCGCCGCATCATGAAGACGCCATCCACCGTGGAGGAGGCGCTTGGATTCGTGGGCGATCTTCGCGAGCAGCCGAACGCGGTGACGCTAGCGCCCGGGCCGCGAAACTGGGGGATCTTCGAGCGCCTGTGCCGCGAGGCCAGCGCGACCGGGGACCTCATCCCGGACGCCTACCTCGCCGCACTGGCGATCGAGCATGGCGCCGAGCTCATCAGCGCTGACCGCGGCTTCGCGCGGTTCCCGGGCCTGCGCTGGCGCACGCCGTTTTAGCTGCCCCGAGACGGCCCGCCCAGGCAGAGCTCTGCCTGGGCGGGTGTCTCAGGCAGGTCAACTAGCGCTCTGCGTTGCGCTGCTCCTTGACGTGGCGCGTTCGGTGCGCGGCGCGTCTGTGCGCCCTTCTCTTGCTGACGCAGCGCGTCTTGCCTCTCACCTTTCGGTGCACCTTTCCGCGCGCACATCTGCGGCGGTGTCTTCTGAGTCTGCCCCTGGTGTCGCCGGCGCCTCTGAACGCCGCGCTGCCGACCGCCCCAGCAGCGGGTGCGGCGGCGCCTTGGTCCAGACATGCCTCGCCGGTGCAGGCCGGGGCAGGGATGGCGGGCTCCGGGAATCCTCCACCGACGCGCGCGTCGTAGAGGTCGTAGCTGTCGTCGACGTCCCATCTGAGCAGCCGCTCGCGCGTGCCGAAGAACGCGTTTCTGCCGTCGTTGCTGGCGTCGATCAAGTAGGACGGTGATGGATCCGTTCCGCTGGAGAGCAGATGCACCGTCCCGCTTGCGGCGTCGTACTCATACGCATCTGAGGTGCCGTTGGTGTCCTCGAGCGCCAGCGCCTCGGCGGTGCTGAAGAACACGTGCTGGCCGTCGTCAGAGAGCGCATGGCTCTGATCAGACGTGGCCGCTGAGACGGCCGCGCCCTCGCGCACGTTCGTGACCGCGTTGGTCGTTGCGGGTCTGCCGCTGGGATTGCATGACGCGCACGCCAGTCTGTTGGTCTCGGCGCTGTAGAGATACAGCTCCTGATGACCAGCATGGTCATAGCCAGCGAATCCCTCACGCCCGCTGAAACCGACATCGCTTCTCGACATGAACAACAGATGCTGCCCGTCCGGCGTGAGACGCGAAGTTCTCATGACGCTCGGGGCGAACCACGAGGTCCGCGGTCCGTTCAGTTGCGCGTCGCCCACATCCGAGAATCGTCCGATGTAGGCAAGGCTTCCGTCGTGCCACAGGTAGAGCCCCGCGAGGTCGGCGGGCGCCTCGCCGGGCACGAGTTGTCCGTCGCAGACGAAGTAGACGTAGTGGCCGTCGTCGCTTGCCCCGACGACCGTCTCCATGGTCCCGTCGTTGACCGAGCTTGCGGAGACCAAGGTGAGCTGGTTGCCTGGTGGTGCGTCCGTGTCGTACATGTAGAGGTCGCGGCTGCTGTCGGTGTCCTGGCCCAGCAGGCTCTCGCTCGTGATGAAGAACACACGCGAGCCATCGCTCGAGGCGGTCCACAGCTCGCCGTCCTGGGCGAGTTGGACGGTGCGTGCACCGTCCTCGCGCATGTAGATCGGACCCGACTCGCCGCCGGCCGGAGTCTGGAACAGGATCCGGCGCCCATCATCGGAGACCATCCGCTGCGAGTAGCGTTGAAGCGCGAGTGCGCTGATCCCAGCCTGCCCACTGTCTGCTGGCACGCAGGCAGGACCGTTGACGTCATCGCACTCGGTAGCTGGCGCGCTGGGGATGCGATTGACCAACCGCACGACGCCGCCCGCGTTCTCATAGAGCTGCGATGGGCAGCCGAAGAACAGGACCGCGCCGACCGCCGCGCAGAATCCCTGATAGGGCGCGGCGTCAGCGGTCAGCGTCAGCGTCGTCTCGAAGACCACGTGCGTGAGGTCCGTCGAGGCCCCGACAAGCTGGGGAAAGATGAACAGCTTCGCGTTACCCCACGCTGATGGCAGCGCAGCGACCCCGTCGCTCATCAGTTGCACGCTCGCGCTCGCCTCGCCCAGGCCGGTGATCTTGTAGAGGTTGGTGACCTCAGCCACGTTGGGCGCATAGGTCAACGGACGCCACGAGCGGTAGATCGCCGCAGAGAGATCCGGCGTGAACGCGTTCAGATAGCTTGGGGTGTTGCCGCCCAGACCGAGCGCTGCCGCCCCAAACGTGCTTCCGCGCTCGGCGGGATTGATACCGCGCGTGCGCCAGCCATGCGTGCCCGCCACCCCGGTCCGGCGGCTGAGATACTCGGTATCAAACGACGTGCCCTCCAGATCGCCGAACGCACTGAGCGCGCTGAACGTCACGCCGTTCCCATCGCTGGCCACATGCGTCTTGTTGGTCTGCTGGATGACGTCCGCGCCGTTCTTGCCCGGTGGTGAGACCAGCTCGTATGCGCGCCCGTCAGGCAGCTGCACCGCACCGGTTGTGCCTGTCAGCACCCCGGCGCTGCACAACGCCACGACCAGCGCTCCGAGCACGACGCTGCGCGCTCCCTTGCGTACCACTCTCGCCACCTCTCCTCTTTTTGGTGCAATGTGATCCCCCTTTATAGCTGTCCGTGTATCTAAGGGCAAGCACAGGCCCCGGGCAAGGCCTGGGCTCGCCCTTTCAGTGGTTGTCAACCCATTACTCTAGTTTTCAGTGTGCTAGGATTGCACGGACGCGACCGATCGGCCAAGCCTGGGGGAAATGGCCAGCACCCATACCGCGACTCGGCTCGCGCAGCAACGGAAACAAGGGGGGGTCTTCCGCACACACAACCGTGCTCGCAGGCACTGGTTCGTTCCTGCGACACCTCACACGCTCCCGCACCACGGCCAACGCGCGAGCGTGCTGTCCTCACCGTGCCAGAAACCTCTGGCACACAACGCGAAAGGCAAACATCAAGATGCGCACGTCCGTAAAGGTCATCCTGACCGCGCTCGCAGCCTCACTGCTGCTCTCCGCCGCGATCAGCACCGCCTCAGCCAGGAACCTGTCACTCACCAACCAGAACTTCAGAATAACCTGGACCAGCCTCGAATTCTCCAATGGCGCCGTCACCAGGTGCCAAGTTACGCTCGAAGGCTCCTTCCATTACCGAACGATCCTCAAGAACCCAAGGTCCCTAATCGGCCTGATCACTAGAGCCATAGTTCAAAGGCCCTGTATAGAAGGCACCGGCTCCGCCTTCAACGGCGTCGAAAGGTACAACGGCACAACCCCAGCCAACACCCTCCCATGGCACGTCACCTACGAGGGATTCACAGGCACACTACCCGCAATAGCAACCGTGCTCCTCTTACTCGCCGGGACGAGGTTCGGCATTGAGAACCTCGGCTGCGCCGTCCAAGTCGGCGAAGCCACTGACAACGTCACCGGCGCAGCAGCACGCGAAGCAGGCGGCGGTATCACCACACTCAGACCTGTCGAAGGCAGGAACATAGCAACCGTCATAAGGACCGACAGGGACCCCTTCGGCCTCTGCCCCAGGCCCGGTAATAGGGCCGGCAGGCTCCTGAGTGACGGCCAGGTCTTCCTACTAGGCACCAACAACCGCATCACTGTCACCCTAATATAAGAATACCCCAAGCAGCATAACCGCACACGTGGGGCCGCACGCAAGTGCGGCCCCACGTCGCTGTATGACTGTTCACCTCATATATGCAATCCGAAAAGGAATCAGATGCGCACGTCGGTAAAGCTCATCCTGACCGCGCTCGCAGCCTCGCTGCTGCTCTCCGCCGCGATCAGCACAGCCTCGGCCAGGAGCTTTTCGTTTTCAAATCAGAGCTTCAGAGGCACCTGGTCCAGCCTCGAATTCGCCTCAGCCGCCACCGCCAGGTGCGCTGTTACGCTCGAAGGCTCCTTTCATTCCCGGACGACCGTTAAGAACCCAAGGTCCCTAATCGGCCTGATAACCAGAGCTATAGTGAATAGGCCCTGCGTAGAAGGCACGGCCTCCGCCTTCAACGGCGTTGAAAGGTACAACGGCATAACCCCAGCCAACACCCTCCCATGGCACGTCACCTACGAGGGATTCACAGGCACACTACCAGCCATAACCACCACGCTCCTCTTACTCGCCAGAATGAGGTTCGGCATCGAAGTCCTCGGCTGCGCCGTCCAAGTCGGCAACGAAACCGACAACGTCACCGGCTCGGTGGTACGCGAAGCAGGCGGCGGCATCACCTCGCTCACGCCTGTCGAAGGCAGGAACCAATTGACCATAATAAGGACCGACAGGGATCCCTTCGGACTCTGCCCCAGGCCAGGCGCAACGGGCAGGCTCGTGAATACTGGCCAGGCCTTCCTACTAGGCACCAGCAACCGGATCACCATCACCCTAATATAATCCACAGCAAGCAAGCATACGCGGGCAAACGTGGGGCCGCACAGCAGCGCGGCCCCACATCCCTGACTCTTGATCGTTTCAAACCTTGGTCGCTCACGCAGATGCCTAGGTGCCGAGCTTTCCCAGGGTGCGCTGATAGCCCGGAGGAGCTCGGGGGCCGACCTCCGCGTGGAGGCCGGCCCCGTGCTCCCGATCCCCGGAGCTTCAGCGTCTGCTGCGGTGCTTTCTCGCCTTCTTCGCCTTCTTGCACCCAGCGACCTCGAGCGCCTGATCGACCTGGCGGACCTTGCCGTTCTGGCCGATGTAATCCACCTCGGCCTTGGCGCGTCTGCTGCTGGCCGAGCACAGGTTCGCCGCCGCGCCGATCGACGCCGTTGTCGGCCCGCCGAGCAGGCTGAGCTTGAACGATCTGATCGGCACGTCGGGCGCAGCATCGAACGTCGTCGCCAAGCGCTTGCCACCCGGGATCGAGACACGCCCGATCAGGTCGAAATCGACCTCACCGCGCAGCGCCACGAACAGATCCGGAATCGGATGCCCGTTCTTGACGAAGTACACCGTGCCCTTCAGCGGAGCTCTGAGCAGCGGCGTGGAAGCCACCGCCGAACCCGCCTTCGCATGAGCGCACTTCCTCACGTCGCCCTCGAACTCCGCACGCGTGCACGCGTCGTTGATCGTGTTCAACCGCGCGTTGATCGTCTGCGGCAGCGTCACCCGCACGAGTCTGAGATTCGCCTGGTTGCGCTGCGGCATCGTCAACGTCGTCGTGAACGGCGACGTCTGACCTCTATGCGTATGACCTCTCCCACCGACCCGCATCGTCATTCTCGGCTTGAAGCCGAGGCTCGCGCAGTCAGCCGCCTGGAAGCGGTCCGACACGTTCGCGCTCGCGCCCTCCGTGGAGGTGAGCGTGCCGGTGATCCTCTTCTCCGCGCAGCTGGTGGGGTTGAGGAAGAAGCTCGGCTTGTTCACGTCCACGCGCACGTCGCGCACGTCGAGCGGAATGCCCTGCAGGATCGCCGGGAACGGATCGCTGACGATTCTCACGGACGCGTCGTGCTTGTCCACGAACAGCGCCGAGCGGACGGTCACCTTGCCGAGGTCGAACGGTCCGGCCACGGCCGGCACGACGATCGCCACGCCAAACGGCGCACCCTTGTACGGACCGGTGAGATAGGCGCGCCCGTTCGTGATGTAGAACGGGTCGCTGCCCGCGCCGGCGCCGACGGTGACGTCGCCGATCTTCGCGTTCGCCGGGCAGGCGTCCTTGCCGACCTGGTCGCCGGTGCAGAGGTCCGCGTTGGCGAGCTTCGCCGTGAGGCCTCTCGCCATGCGGACCGTGAGCGCTCTCAGCTCCTGATCCTGATCCTCACGCGCGAAGCGCAGGAGGAAGGAGCTGAAGTTGCCCGCGCGGTTGCTCTTCGTGCCAGCGCTGAAGCTGGGAGCGAACGTCGACGGGCAGTGCTGGCCTCTGGCGTTCTCGGTCAGCGTGAAGCTGCTGTCCGAGGACACGGCGCTGCCGTTCCAACCCGTCAGCACCGCATGGGTCGTGTAGGTGCCGCAGCGCTTCGGCGTGACGAGCGGCGCCCGCGGTCCGCCGCGGAACTCCACGTGGATGTTCGAGAACGGAAGCTGCGGATTGTTGTCGAACGTCGTCGAGATCTGCCCGGTGAAGAGGTTCATCGAGGCAAGGCCCGGCAACTTGATCATGACGCCCTTCGCACTCGCGACGACGTACACCGCGACGAGCGCGTTGAAGGGGTTGTCGAACGGTCTCGCCAGGTAGATGCTCCCCGTGACCGGCACGTCGAGCAGCGGCGTGTCGATCGTCACCGACCCCAGCTTCGAGTTGTCCGGACACGTCGGCTCCGACGTGCTTCTCAGCGCGATCTGCGCCGAGCTGCACGCCCCGAGCCCGTTCGCGGAAGGCGGCGAGACCCGCACGCCCTCCGGCAGCGTGACCGTGACCTTTCTCAGATCTGACTGGGACGTCGGCGCATCCGCCGAGAAGTCCTGCGGGACCGAGATGTCGAACGCAAACCCCGACGGGGCTCCCGCCTTCGCGCCCGCAAGCGGCTCCGCGCGCAGGACCGGCGTGAACGGAACCACATCGCAACCGTCGATTCCGACCGGAGGTCCCCAGTCCGACGGCGCGAACGGGTAGCCGGGCGGCTCATGGCTCGTGAACTGCGCCGACTTGAAGACGCCGGGCTGCTGCCACGAATCGATCTGCGCAGTGGTCACAAGCCCCACGCCGGGCGCCGTGCATGACGTCGGGTTGCGGAAGAACGCCTTGCGCGCCGCGCCGTTCGTGCACGTCGGGCCGCCGTCGGCCGGAGCTTGTCCTCCCGAGCACCCGCGCTCTGCGTCATGGCTCGGGTCCGATGGCACGCCCCAGAGCGTCACCGTGGTCCCGGAGATCGCCAGCCCCTGCGGAATGTTCGCGCCGGTCACGCCGAGCCCGTAGTCGCTGCCGCTGCGCACATGGGCGTCGAGCACCGCGATGTTGGCGGCCACGTTGAACGCGAACCGGGCGGGCGCGCCTGGCGGCGGAGCCATGTTGAACACGGGCACGGTCGCAAGCGTGCCCCCGCTGGTCCGCACGCTCGCAGTGCCGACCTGCGAGCTCGGCGGACACAACGGCTGCGGAGTGAAGCCGCCGTTGGCGAGCTGCGTCTGCGTGCACTCGCCCAGGCCCGTCGGGTTGCCGACCAACCCCGGCGGCAGCTCGATCACCGCGTCCTTGACGTCCTCCACCGGGTACGCGTCGCCGACGACCGCGCTCGGATCGGTGTGGGTGTTGAAGTCGATCGACGTCGTCAGCGAATCCGGATGACCGCCCGCCTGCGTCAGCGGGATCCCGGCCTTCGTCGCTGCCGCGTCGAACGCGTCGAACCCGAACACGGGCGGATCCGTCGTGACGATGACGGGGTCGACCGTGTGCGCCGGAACCGGCGCACCACCGCCGTCGAGCTCGTACGCCGTCGTCAACACACCTGCGGCGCCTGGGTCGGCCTGGACCGTGAGCCGCATGTCGTTCCCGCCAAACACAGCCGGGAAGAACGGGGCTCCGGTGCACGTTATGACTCTGGCACCTGCCACGATGCCGCAATCGAGTGGCGTTTCGGCATTCGTGAAGGCCGACGTGTCGACGCTCACGCCCAGCAACCCGTCCGGCAACGTCGCCGTGAGATGCATGTCGCTGCCGTCGGTGTTCGTCGTGCCGACGTTCCGGAGCTGGATGTTGTAGGTGAGCTGCCCTCCGGGCTGCACCGTGGTGTTCGCGCCCGACCGCAACGCCAGCGTGACGTCGGCCAGCGCACGCGCCGACCCGCACAGCATCACCAAGAGGGCCAGCAACGCAATCGCCAGCAGCCGCAGCCGACGCGCCGACATCCCTCCGAGCTCTCCGCCGACGATCATCGCCCGCTCCTCAGCATCCCTGCGCCGAACGGCACGGGATCCACCGCCCGGCGCCATCGCGCCACCGGCTCCGTTACGCACCACCTGGGCCACCTCTCCTGTTTCAGGTCCATCTAATAGACCTCTTTATAGAGATACGAGAGCCCGAGGGCAAACTGCGGCTCGCAGATGGCGACGAGCGGTCACGTCCGGAGGACAGTCCCGCGGGTCTTCTCGTCTGAGCACGTCGCGCTTGGCGCGGCGGTCCGCGAGACGCGAGCGCGTCACGGAATGAGTCAGGACGTTGGTTCGCCTCAGGACTCCATCGGACTACGTCGGCGCGGTCAAGCGCAGCGGCATCGACCCGCGTTCCTGGGCTTCACGCTCGGCGACCTGTGATCACGGTCTATGAGCACAAGCTCCTCAGCATCGACCGGGTACGCGCTGAGCGGATGACCCGCCGACGAGCGATCGGCTGCGGCTAGATGAGCTGCTGAGGCGCGCTGGAACCGCGCTAGCCCCGTCCGCCGTACCTTCCGCTATCTGGTACTCTGGCCGGGAAGGGTTTGTCCCCTCCGGGGGGCACTCCCTTTTTTAATGCCCAGATGCACCTTCGGCGCGCTGAGGTTCAGGCCGCGCTCCGTCTGTGTCCGCAAATCGGGAATGTAGGCCAGGCCCCAGATTGGTGGGCCTCTCGTAGCTCTTCTCCCGCGGCGTTCCCGTCCGATATATCGCATGTCAAAGATCTGATCAGCGTAGGGAATCAGCTCCTCGCGGACCGGCTCTGTCATTCGCGGCATCCGCAAGCCCCAGTTCACCGTGTAGGCCACCAGATCGGCGAGCTGGATCTGAGGCGTCAGGTGCGAATGAACGAAGAATGGAAACGGCAGGATCCTTCGCGCACGGTCGCGCCCCCGGCGAGTCTCCACGAAGTACTGGTGCATTTGCGAGAGAAGACGCCGGCAGAGAGCCGGATCGAGCTCATCGAAGATCAGGATTCCGTGCGAGTCGTCGCCAGCGTCGCAGACATGGCAGTGGACTCGCTGGAACAAGTAGGCCCAGTCCTTGCGGAGAAAGCTGGTTCCAGAGTTAGAGTCGTGCCGCTCTGCCGCATCCCGGGGCACGATTGACGCAAACGTCTTCGCCCCCGATCTTCTCGCGAGCTCAAGGGCCCGCGCGACGAAGTCGAGCTTTGCTTGCGCCAGAGCCGTCAGTTCGTAGGGGCTGACATCGACACCCTCCTCGTTTCTGCGCAACAGCGACTCGATCGCTTGGTCTCGGGCTCTGCGTGCGAGTCTCGGCTCCCGAGCTGCCTGTCTAAACACCCGCCTCTTGAGCAGCTTCGACCCTTTGGCGTCATACGCGTCGGGTGCTTCCAATCGAAGAAGGTCACGCTTCAGGGCTGAGAACTTTCGCGCAAAGTCCCAGGCAGCCGCCTCGGGAAAGGCGACCGCCGCGAGAACCGAAAAAGGGGCCTCGTGGAGGTCGATCCCGCTTTCATCGACGAAAAACAGCATTGTTCCGCGAGACCATAGGGCACACGAAGAGGTGGGCAGGCCTTCCGTCCAAACGCTCACGCAGCGGATCGCCTGCCGCGACCGGCAAGCTTGCGCGGGTTCACTCCAGCGTCGTCGCCAGCTTCGCGAGGCTTCTAGCCGAGGTGCCCCGCCGCCCAGCACTGGGCGGCGCCATGGCAACTCGCCATGCCCGCGAGCTGACCGCTCAGTCTCGCGAGCCGCTCGGGCGGGACCTGGTCGGCGAGGTTGCGGAGCTGGAAGGGGTCGGCGGCGAGGTCGTAGAGCTCGCGTTCGCCGTCGGCGTACTCGACGTACAACACGTCCTTGGACCGCAGCGCCTCGTAGCTCGGCGGGTTGCCGGAGCCGGCCGGCGGCAGGTCGGGGTCGCTCGCGCCGCTGACGTTGCCGTGGTGCTCGATCAGCACGGCGTCGCGCCAGTCGCCCCCCGTGGCGTCGTCAGAGCCGGGATGCAGCAGCGGCACGAGGCTGTGGCCGTCCGCTCTCGACGGCGCCGGCGCGCCCGCCAGCTCGGCGAACGTCGGGCACAGGTCGGTGTTCTCCGTCAGCGCGTCGACCGTGCGCCCCGCCGGCACGCCCGGACCAACCACGATCAGCGGCACGCGCACGTCCGGGTCGTACGCCGTCAGCTTGCCCGGCGTCAACCGGTGCTGGCCGAGGTGGTAGCCGTTGTCGGAGCTGAAGACGATGTACGTGTTGCGCGCCACGCCGAGCGCGCGCAGGCGTCTCTGCAGCCGGCCGATCATGCGGTCGACCGCCTGCACCGTGCGCACGCGGTCGCGGAACGTCTCGTCGATGCGCGCGAGCTCTGCGTCGGTCAGCGCGCGGTGCCCCCGCAGCCACGGTGGCTTGTCGGACATGTCCGCCTCGTCGAAGGCGGGATCGCGCGGGGCGGTCAAACCCTCGAAGCGGTGCGCGTCCCGCGGCGCCGGAATCGCCGGCGCGTGCGGCGCGAAGGTCCACACGTTCAGCATGAACGGCGACCCTTCGGCGACCGACTCCCCCAGGAAGCCGACCCCCTCGCGTGCGAGCACGTTCGTCAGGTAGTCCCTCGCGCGGAAGCCGTGCTGCACCACGCGGACGGTGCGCGCCAGGCGGTAGCCGAAGCCCTGGTAGCCGTTGCCCGCGACGGTCCAGTCGGTCCACCCGGGCGGCACGTACGGCCCGCCGAGCGCGGTGCGGATGCGCGACGGGGAGTACTGGTTGAGGTACTTGCCGAGCAGTGCCGTGCGGTACCCGACGCCCTGCAGGTTCGTCGCGTACGTGTCCTGCTCGAGGCCGTTCGCGTGGAACGCGAGGAAGCCGCCGTCGGCGCCGGTGTTGCGGAAGATCCCCGTGTCGTGCGGATACTGCCCGGTGAGGATCGACGCGCGCGATGGGCAGCACAGCGAGTCCGTCACGAAGTAGTTGGAGAAGCTCGTGCCGCGTTGCTGCAGGCGCCGCACGTTCGGCATGTACGGCAGCAGGTCGCTCGACAGGTCGTCGGTCAGGACGAAGACGATGTTCGGCTGCGGCGGCGTGAACGGCTCGACGATCGAGCGCACGACGCGATCGAGCGCGCGCGTCGTGCGGACGGCTGCGAGCACGCCCGCTTCGGCGACCGGCGCCTGTGCGCGAAGCGTCTGCGGATGTGCGCTGCCACGGGCGTTCGCGTGTGCCGAAGCCGCTCCCGTCGCGCACATGAGCGCGACGAGGAGCGCGGCCCCGACCCCGACGAGCCGCCCCGATCGCCGTCGGAGCATTCGCGCATGGATAGCAGCTTCCGACGCTGAAGTCGCCTCCGTCCACACGCACGCGGGCACAGGCTCAAGCAGCGCCGCGAGCGGCCGATCATCCGGGACACCGATGTCGACTCTCACCGCCGACCCCACGACGCCAACAGCCCCGACTCCCGCGCCTCCGGTGCACGACGCCTTCGCCGCAGCAGCCGCCGCCGAGCGCAAGGCGCTGCGTGCGGTCTTCCTGCAGCTCGTGCTGGAGGCGCAGCGCACGGTCCTGCCCGACAACCTCGACCCGCTCTTCCACCCGTGGGGGCACGGCCTGCCCGAACCGGCGGACGCCGGCGTGCGGCTCGCCGAGCAGCTGGAGATCCTCGACCGCTGCTCGACGCTGTGGCGCCGCCTCGGCGACGACCCGAGCCGCGAGCTGTTCCTCAGATTCCTCGCCTACAGAGCGCTCGGCCCGGCGCACGTGCGGCTGCAGTTCGAGGCGCTCGACTACCGCCGCGCCGTGATCGAGCTGTCCGCGAGGGCGATCGCGGACGGTGGCGTGATGGGCGTCCCCGGCCTGCCGCTGGAATGGCAGTTCCACCTCTACGACCTTTCCGTCGCCGGCTATCCGCTGCGCCTGCTCGGCCAGCAGCTGCCGCTCGCCTCCACCTTCGTGCTCTCGCAGTACGCCTACCGCGACCTGAGCGTCGGCGCGTTCCCCCGCCCCGGCGACGTCGCGCTCGACGTCGGCGGCTGCTGGGGCGACACGGCCCTGTGGCTCGCCCACCACGTCGGCAAGCAGGGCGCCGTGCACACGTTCGAGCCGACGCCGCGCAACCGCGCGCTGCTGCAGCGCAACCTCGATCTCAACCCCGAGCTCTCCACGCGCGTGACCGTGTGGGAGGACCCGCTCGCACCGACCGCCGGCGAGACCGTCTGGGTGCGCGACAGCGTCTCGGCCGGCGCACAGATGCAGGGCGAGCTGCCGCCCGCCGGCCCCGACGGGTACGGCCACAAGACGGTCGAGCTGCGCACCGAGACGATCGACGCGCTCGTCGCCCGTGGCGCGCTGCCGCGCGTGGACTTCCTCAAGATCGACGTCGAGGGAGCCGACGTCGGCGTGCTCGAGGGCGCCGCGCAGACCCTGCAGGAGCACCGGCCCCGCCTCGCCCTCGCCTGCTACCACAAGCCCGACGACCTGGTCCGCTTCCCGGACCTCGTCGACTCGCTCGGGCTCGCCTACCGCTGGTACCTGCAGTGCTCGACGATGACGCCCGTCGACACGGTGCTGTTCGGCGTGCCGGTCGTGCCGCCTACGGCCAGGCCGTAGCAGCGGCGTATCTGCTGACCCCTTCCGGCGCTTCGTCCCAGCCGGATCTGCTGCCGCCGTACGACGAGCCGATTTCCGTGCCGGTCAGCGGCACCTCCACCGCGCTTCTTTCGCCGTTTGTCACGACGACTTCTTCTCTTTCGATGTAGCCGACGACGGTTCTCGCGTTCACGCCCGCCCACGCCGACTGGCGTGCGAGCAGGTCGCCGATCTGCGTGTGCGTCAGCTGCTGGATCGGCGTGCTCCCGACGGCGAAGTATCTGCTGTACAACGCGAGCGTCGCATCGACCACCGGGTAGAGGACGGCGCCTTCGGCCGATCTCGAGTCGGCGAGGTTCGTCTGGTGGAAGTAGTGCGGCCGCGGGTCGTTGCCCATCATGTGGGTGAACATCAGCAGCGATTCGCGTTCGACGAACACTTCCCACGTCGCCGCTTCCGCGAAGCAGGTCGTCACTTCCGTTAGGACGCACACCCCGCCTCTTTCCGGCGGCAGGTACAGGTAGTTGTACTCGTCGAGCAGCTGGCTTCTGGTCGCGACGTTGTAGTAGACGTTGGTCGGGTAGCGCGGGACGGCGCGCACTCTGCCGTCGAGCCAGGTGGAGCCGGCGGCGTAGGTCGGGCCGCCAGCTTCGGTCGGCGTCACCGGGTAGGGCTTCGAGTTGTCGGTCGCGATGTAGTCGACGCCCTGGCCTTCGAGCGCGGCCGTGAACGACGGGTTCTGGCCGTACGGGGAGAGCCTCGCGCCGTTGACGCTCGGCGGCGTGGCGCCGCTGCCCGCGCCGCCTCTGTCCGTGTAGGAGATCACGACCGGACCTTCGTCCCTGAACGCCGTTTCCGGCTGCGAGACGGTCCCCAGCACGAACCACGAGCCACCCGCCCTGCGGCGGTAGACCTTGTACGTGCTCGCGTGGCAGATCGCCTCCCACGCCAGTCTCACTTCGCTGGTGGCGCCCGTCGTCGTGGCGTGCTCGAGCTCGGGGATCGTCTCGCCGGCTTCGTTGCTCGCGGTGAGGGCGTATTCCCAGGTGCCGGCGGCGAGCGATCCACCGGTCGCGGAGACTCTCGGTTCTTCCTGCCACGGCGGGTCGATCGTGCCGGGGTTGCCGGGCACGAGGTTCGCCAGGCCGGAGTGCTCGCCGGTCACGAGCTCGCCGTCGTCGATCGTCAGTCCGGCGCCTCTCGCCCATGCGACGTTGTCGCCGATCTCGTCTTCTATGAACCTCTGCGTCGAGCAGTCCAGGTTCGGGTGGTCGTAGGTGTGGTTGATCCAGCCGAACGTGGCGGCGTTCGTTCTGAACGCTTCGAGCAGCGGGTCTCTTCCTTCATGCGCTTCGGCGTATTCGACGCTGCCGCCGCCGTTGAAGACCATGTCGAGCCGCAGCCCGGTCGTTCTCGTCCATTCGACCGCTTCGGTGACGTCTTCGGACCTCATCCGCACGGCGGCTTCGGGGCTGTAGTTGGTCCTGTGCGTTTCCGGATCCCAGATGTCGTCCGGCAGGAATATGTCGTCGACCTGCAACTCCAGGTAGTTGCGCTGGTCGCCGAGGTAGGTGCCGCGCGTGACCCACGCGAGCTGGCCGTGGCGCAGCAGCTGCGAGTGGATCTGGTACTGGTTGCCGTCGAACGTCTGGACCATCTCCTCGCGCCCTTCGGCGTGTCTGTAGACGCCGACGAGCGCGTTGCCGCTGCCGTCGGCGACAAGCGGCGTGAAGCTCGCTTCGAGGCCGGTCGATAGATAGCCGTACGTGCCGGCGCCGATCGAGATCGTGCCGTTGAGGTACGGGAAGGTCGTTCTGCCGGCGGTCGTGAGACTGGACGAGACGCCTTCCATCGCGCCGGCGCCGCTCGGCCAGTTCATGCCGAATTCCGGCGCCGGGTAGATGTACGCGCTCAGCTGGCGGACGTGGAAGGTTCTCTCGTATTCGGCGAGCGCGGTCCACTCTTCCGCAGACAGCGCTGAGAAGCAGCCTCTTTCTTCGCAGACCGGCAGGTTGCCGACCGCCACGATCACCGCCTGGTACCTCGCCTCTTCGACTTCGCCCGCTCTGCTGGAGAGCGTTTCGGCCCTGATCGGCGTGTGCCCGGGTCTCGCGACGATCTCGTCGTAAGGGACCCCCTCGCGTCTCAGCTGCGCCTCCCATGCCGCAAGCGACGGTTCCCACCCGGCCGCGCCGAGCAAGAGCACGCGCATGTCGATCCGCTGCGCTGCGCCCGCCGGTGCGGCGGCGAGCGCGGACAGCAGCGCGCAGAGGCACAGCACGAGGACGATGGGCTTCAAGCGCATGCGACGGCTCCCCAGTTCGCGGACGGCTCCAGCCAGTGTCCCGACGCGCGATACGCGCACCAATGGGTCATCCAGCCTGTTATCGCGTTCAATTAACTGAACGGACACGCAGCGTGGTACGGTCGCCCGCCGTAATGCGACGCGCAGCCCCATTGCTCGCCGTGCTCGGCGCCCTCGCCGCCTGCGGCGCGGTCGCTCCGGGCGCGCCCGTCGCGACCAGACCGCCGCCGGCGCACGCCGGCTGGCAGTGGCAGCTCCAAGGCCCGCTCGACCTGAGCGTCCCCGCCTCCGTCTACGACGTCGACGGCTTCGACACGAGCCGCGCGCAGGTGACGCGGCTGCGTCGCGCCGGCCGCTACGTCGTCTGCTACGTCGACGTCGGCAGCTGGGAGCGCTGGCGCCCCGACGCTCGGCGCTTCCCGCGCGAGCTGCTCGGCGCCTCGAACGGCTGGCCGGGCGAGCGCTGGCTTGACATTCGGCGGATCGACGCGCTCGCGCCGATCCTGCGCGCCCGCTTCGCGCGCTGCCGCGCAAAGGGCTTCGACGCGGTCGAGCCCGACAACGTCGACGGCTACAGCAACGACAGCGGCTTCCCGCTGACCGCGGCCGACCAGCTGCGCTTCAACCGCTGGGTCGCGCACGCCGCGCACGCGCAGGGACTCGCGGTGGCGCTCAAGAACGACCTCGAACAGGCCGCGGCGCTCGCGCGCAGCTTCGACTTCGCCGTGCTGGAGCAGTGCTTCCACTACCGCGAGTGCGAGAGCGCGCGCCCCTTCCTGCGGGCGGGGAAGGGCGTCTACGACGCCGAGTACGCGCTGCCCACGTCGGCCTTCTGCGCGCAGGCGCGCCAGCTCGGGATCAACGCGATCCGCAAGCGCCTCGGGCTCGGCGCCTGGCGCGAGACCTGCTGAGCCTTACTTGATCCACAGCGCCGTCGCCAGCATCCGCCCGGGCGAGCGCAGCTGGCGCACGAGCGGGGCGAGCGCGAGCAGCGTGCCGACCGCGCCCGCCACGCTGAGCGCGAGGCCGGGCGGCGGCGCGAGCACCAGCCGGTTCAGCGCGAGCTCCACGGCGAGGCTCACGAGCGCGACGACGAACGCCCAGCGCGCGTAGCCCAGCGACTCGTGCAGCCCGACGAACAGCGAGACGAGCGTTGCCGAGCCGAACGCGACGAACAGGCCCAGCTTGTCGGTGCCGCTCGTCCACTGGCCGGCGGCGAGCACGGCGAGCGAGAGGACCGTCGTCACGCCGACGAGCCGCACGAGCGCGCCGATCAGGATCCGCATCGCGGGGCCGCCCGGGACGTGCGCGCTCGCCAGCGCGAGCGGCATGCCGCGCAGGCCCCGCGGCACGGCCGCATGGAACTGCCACAGGTGGTAGCCGCCCCACAGGCTGCCGATCACCGACGGCGCGAGCGCCAGCCCCGGGAACGCCCCGTGCACGCCCCAGCCGAGGCTGGGATCGCCGACCAGCAGCATGCCGAGCAGCCCGCCGATCGCGCCGGCCGCGAGCGCGCGACTGAGCCGTCCCAGCGCCTGCGGCTCCGCGCCGCGGGAGGTCGCGATCGCCACGCCGCACGCGACCAGGACGATGCCGCCGAGCAGCGCGAGCGACGCACGCGCCGGCGCGTCTGCCCCGAGCGCGAGCGCCTCGCCAAGCACAAGCGCGGCGTACGCGAGTCCCCATCCGCGGCGCGCGAGCACGGCGCCGCCGACCCATATCAGCACGAACAGGGCGACGAGCGGACCGGCGGCGGGGATCAGGACCAGCGCGCTCGCGACGGCCACCGTCGCGAGCAGCAACGGCACGCGCTCCTCCGTGAGGCAGCGCAGGTCGCCTCTGCGGCCGAGGTAGCGGCTGCGCAGCGTCCACTGCAGCGCGAGCGTCAGCGGCAGCGCGACGCGCAGCGCCTGCTCGAGCGCCCCGGTGCCGAGCTGCCGGCTGAGCGGACCGGCCCACGCGGCGACCGCGATGATCGCGACGAGCAGCGCGATGCCCTCG
>Ga0126311_10000107_pt1 | contig 41108 bp, 44 predicted proteins | sample Plot61_FD_92539 | JGI IMG/M metagenome (GOLD analysis project Ga0126311, IMG submission 92539) | Serpentine soil microbial communities from UC McLaughlin Reserve, CA, USA - Plot61 | ecosystem: Environmental > Terrestrial > Soil > Grasslands | place: USA: UC McLaughlin Reserve, Lake County... | reverse complement strand
GCGGCACGGTCCGCACGGGCGTGGAGGTCGTGCGCGTGCGCGCGACCCCGGCGGGCGCCGCCGCGTCCCCCACCGCGCCCGAAGGCGCGATCACCGCCGTCCCGGCGGCCGCCGTCGAGCTCGCCGACGGCAGCGAGCTGCGCGCCGACCGCGTCATCGTCTGCGCCGGCCTGCACGCCGACCGCCTCGCGCGCAGATCCGGCGAGGACGCCGCGCCGCGCATCGTGCCGTTCCGCGGTGAGTACTGGGCGTTGCGCCCGGAGCGCCGCTCGCTCGTCAACGGGCTGATCTACCCGGTGCCCGATCCGACGCTGCCGTTCCTCGGCGTGCACCTCACGAAGAAGATCGACGGCTCTGTGCTGATCGGCCCCAACGCCGTGCTCGCGACCGCGCGCGAGGGCTACCGACGCAGCACAGTGCACGGCCGCGACCTCGCCGAGACGCTCGCGTGGAGCGGCACCTGGCGGCTGATGCGCAGACACTGGCGCGCGGGGCTCGACGAGACAAAGCGCTCGCTGTCGAAGCGCGTGTTCGTCAGCGAGGCACGCCGCTACGTGCCCGAGCTGCGGCTCGGCGACGCGGTGCGCGCCGGATCGGGCGTGCGTGCGCAGGCGGTCGACCGCGACGGCGCGATGGTCGACGACTTCCGCATCGGCGGCGACGCACGCGTCGCCTGGATCCGCAACGCGCCCTCCCCCGCGGCGACCTCATCGCTCGCGATCGCCGAGGAGATCGTCGAGCGGCTTGCGCTCGGCTCGGCGTAGCCCCGCAGGACCAGCTCGCGCCCCCGCCCACGCACCACGCCCCGCCGCACCGTTCTACAATGGGCGATCGGTCCTTTGGGGGACTGGTGTATCGGTAACATAGGGGTCTCCAAAACCCTTGCGCCAGGTTCGATTCCTGGGTCCCCCGCTCGCTGGCCCGGACGCTTCCGGAGCGGCCATTTAGGCCGGCCTCCCGGGTCTGCACTCGGAGGGCGACACCTTTGACGTGGCGATGGAGAACGCCCGCGAGGCGCTCGAGCTCTACGTCGAAGGCCTGCGCGAGGTCGGACGCTCGCTTGACGCTGGCGTCGTCCGCCGCCGGGTCTCCCAGTTTCCGTGTCCAGCGTCGCGTATCGCGTACTGCGCCCTTAGGTACCGCGCGTGCGGCGCAGCTCGGTGGAATCCGAAGGACCACGGCGTGAGTCGCGCAGGACGAACACACCTCCGACGACCGGCACCGCGGCGACGGAGCCACCTGTGTGGACGAGTGCCCTGCGTGCGTCGTCCGGGGCGATGCCGACGAGCAGTCGCGTCGGCATGCCGGCGGGAGTCCGGTCTGCGGGCGCGAAGGAGATGGTCCCGAAGCCTTGCTCCACGACCTGCCGGGTTCTCGCGCAAACCGTCACGGTCCCCGGGGTTCCCGGAACCTCGGAGACGATGCACAGCGAGCCGATGCCGGGAACCAACCAGTACCGGCCCGACACGATCACGGGGATCCGCTGCGCCAGCGCGGAATTTATCCCGGCCTCGGTGGCGGTCGGGAGACGTCCGATGCCTGTTGGAAGGCCCTCTGGTCGCGTGCGCAGAAGCACGAACTCGCGGCGCTGCATGCTCGAGAGCCGCTCGAGCATGCGCGGCGCATGCCCCACGGTCCGCGAGCGAGCCTCCGCGCCGTGCGGCGTCGCCGACCCGCACGACGCCGGAACGGCGCACACGAGCAAGATGAGAAGTGAGCTGGCGCAGTTGCGCCAGCTCACCGTTCTCTTCGTCATTACGGCCGTCCTAAGCGAGCGGTCGCTCCTCAATCACGACGCGTCCGCCCATTGCACCGTGGTGTTGTTCGAGGAATTTCCCATGATCCGAGGGGTGCGGAAGGCGGCGGACCCGATGTTCCATTCCGCCACCGCCGCCGCACCCGCCGAGCATCCGCCTCTTCCTATTTCGTTGTAGCCCACGCAGACGCCCGTCGTCGTACCCCTGCCCCTGACTATCTGGAAGGTGCGGGAGGCGCCGAAACACGTCTGTATGCTGCTAATGGTCTGACCGCCGCAGAATTCGGATGCCGAAGCGGATGTCGATGCAAGCGCCAGCGCGGCCAACAGCGTCGCCAGAGTGGCTGCGAGCAGCGCGAAGCGCTGACGATAAGTCCGAGTCATGCCAGGTTCCTTTCGGTAATTGATGTGCTGGTCGGAGAACCAGCTCATCGTCGATCGAGAGTGACCAGGCCCGGCACGCGACCGGGGCCGTTGTGAGACGGAATCAGGTGCAGATCTGGCCCGTTATCGAGGGTTCGCCACCACCGAGTATTATCGATGAGTTCGGGGCGACACTGCCTCGTTCAGGTATGTTTATGCTGTGGCTAGTGCGGTTCCACACTGTCCGCAAGTTCGAGTTTTCGACGTGATTGTGGCAACCGGTGCCGGCGCCCCACCAGGAGAAGTTGCCTTCGTAGTTCGCCAACGCCCAGACGCAGACTCTGCCTGCTTCGTTGCACTGCGACGATGACGCCGAAGCCTTCGGGGCTGCGATGAACAAAGCGCCGGCGATCAATGCGAGCGCGACCAGCGCGCCCAGGAGCGCCTTCCGTGCGACCGGAACGGCATGCATGTATGAACCTCCCACTATGGGTTGGGGACAATTGGGAATACGAATAAAACATCCCGCCCTACCGTCGCTCACACACACATAACGACGCCCTGTCTCGGGCGGGACGCACCGGATTCCGTCTGCGACGCTATCAACCCATGCTGCGCATCTCAGCTGCGGGTGTCGGAGTCCAAACTTCACGAGCCGCAGCACGGCCCGCACCCGGCGACGAGCGGCACGCTCGGATCCCAAGCATGCGGACGATTATCGGTTCAGCGAGGATTGAGCGGATCGCGGAGCAGAGGGTGGCGCGTTGGCGCTATCCGCACGCGAGCGGTCGCTCGGAGGGCAGCCGGCCGCCCACATCAAAGCCTTCCGAAGCGGCCACGACGGGCGGTATCCTTAGCTCGTGGCCGACCCGCGCGACATAGAGCTCGTCTTCGCTCCGCAGGAGGAGGGGGGCTGCCACGTATACGCCCCGGATCTCCCGGGTCTGCACTCGAAGGGCGACACGTTCGACGCGGCGATGGAGAACGCCCGGGAGGCGCTTGAGCTGTACGTCGACGGCCTGCGCGAGGTCGGACGCTCGCTCGACGCCGGTGTCGTCCGCCGCCGGGTCTCCATCCCCGCGTGAGCCCTCGGCTCCCGGTCGTCTCCGGCCAGCAGCTCAGCGATGCACCACATAGTTGGTATTCGTCCCTAGCCGGTTAGGGACGTGGTCTACAGGGGGAAGTCGTGAACGACGCCGGAGATCCGGTGCGAGACGCATGAGCACGGTGGCCGACCGCCTCGTCCCGTCGAGCGCCGCATCCGCGGGGTCGCGCCGCCGACCGCTCGCCCCCGCCGAGCTCGCGTGGATCGCCGTTGCGCCATGCACGGCGCTCGCCGTCGCCGCAATCGTGCTGCTCGGCCCGCCGCTCGGCCACCTGCTGTTCGCCCCTGGCTCAGACGCGCTGTGGCCGGCCGGCTGGTGGGGGACGACGGGACACGCGGAACCGACGAAACACGCGCGCTACCTCGTCGCGGTGCTCGCGCCGATCGTGCTCGCCGCCGTCGTCCTGGTCGGCTCGAGGCGCGGCGCCGCGCTGCCGCCGCGGATCGTTCGGGCGCTCACGCTCACGAGCCAGGCGGCTGTCGTGGCGTGTGTGGTCGCCCTGCTGCTGCATCAGAACGTGCGCTACAACGTCGGCCAGCCGGCGCCGCCGGTCTTCGGCCTCGTCAGCGCCGTCGTGGCGGCCGCGCTCGTGCTGACCGGCATCCTCGCTCTGCGGCGCCACACCGTCGCGGCGCGGGTCGCGGAGCTCGTGCGGGAGACGCCGGCCCGGCGCGCCGGGGCGCTCGCGATCGCGGTCGTGCTCACCGCGATATGGCTGCTGAAGGTGCTGATGACGGACGACCTGACGGGGGACCTCGCCGGGCTGAACCTCCCCTTCACAATGAACGACGCGTCCGCGGTGCTGAACGGCCGCACGCCGCTCGTCGACTACCACGCGATCTACGCCAAGCTGCTGCCGTACCCCACGGCGCTCGTGTTCGCGGCCTTCGGCTCGACGATCTTCATCTTCACGCTGTGGATGGCGATCCTCGACCTGCTCGCGCTCCTGGCTGTCTATGCCGTCTTCCGGCTCGTCACGCGCAGTTCGCTGCTCGCGCTCGCGCTGTTCGCGCCGTTCCTCGCGACGACCGACCTGGGCGATGCACGCATAAGCGCCGGTGCGATCAGCCCGCTCACCTTCCCCGCGATGTGGCCGATGCGCTACGGCGGCGCCTACCTGATGGCGTGGCTGACGGCCCGGCAGCTCGCGGGCCACCGGCCGCGACAGCTCTGGGTCCTGTTCTTCGTCGGCGGCCTGGTCGCGATCGACAATCTCGAGTTCGGCGTGGGTGCGCTGCTCGCGACGCTCGTCGCGCTGCTGTGCACGCGACCGCCGCGATCGGCGCGCGCCGCGCTGAAGCTCGCAGGCCAGTTCGCGGCGGGAGTGCTCGGAGCGATCGCGATCGTCTGCCTGCTCACGCTCGCGCGCACCGGCAGGCTGCCCGATCCCGGCCTGGTGGTCGAGTGGCCGCGCATCTTCACCAAGCTCGGATGGTTCTCGATGCCACTGCCGGCGATGGGGCTCCACCTCGTCTTCTACGCGACGTTCGCGGCGGCGATCGGCGCCGCCGCGGTGCGCCTCGCGCGCAGGGCCGACGACGCCCTGCTGACCGGCATGCTCGCTTGGAGCGGTGTCTTCGGCCTGCTGGCCGGCGGCTACTTCGTCGGGCGCCCCGACACGTACAAGATCGACGGGATGCTGTCGGCGTGGTGCTTCGCGCTCGCGCTGCTGACGGTCCTCGTCATACGCACGCTCACGGCGCAGAGCTGGCGCAGGCTCACCGCGCCGCAGCTGCTCGTGCTGTTCGGCTTCGGACTCGCCGTCTGTTCGCTGCCGCGCATCTCGCTGCCGCAAAACCAGATCGCCCGCCTGACCAAGCCACTGCCGCCGCCGACGTACGAGGCGGCCGTGCGGGCCTTCGTCAAACCGCGCACGCATCCCGGCGAGGCGGTCGCGCTGCTGGTGCCGATGGGTCACCGCATCGCGCAGGACCTGAGGCTGAGGAACGTCTCCCCCTACGCGTTCATGAACGCAGTCGTCACGCAAGCGCAGATGCGCACGCTGGTCGACACGCTGCGGCGCGAGCACGTACGGCGGGTCTACACCGCGGAGCCGCACAGCGGGCTGCGCCAGGAGGGCGACACCGCCGTCGAGCAGCTCACCTGGCTCGCGTACGTCGGCTATCGGCGAACCGCGACGAGATCTGGCGTCGTCGAGCTGACGCGGCGCTGACGAACCACTTCAGCCGCCGCGGTGGGCGGACCGGTCGAGCCGGAACGCCACGATCGCCAAGCGCTGGCGACGAGCCTTCCTGACGCCCGTTCTGATCCCACCGGCCGACAGCACGGTGTCGCCCGCAACGGCGACCGGCGCGATCGATCCGGCCGGCAGCGGTGCCTTCCACACGACGCGGCCGCTGCGGCGGTCGAGCGCCCAGGCGGTCCCGTCCCACGTCGTGGTGAAGACGAGGTCGTTCGTGACGGTCGCGCCGCCGTACATGCCGTGCGGCAGCCTGCGGACCCAGCGCACGCGGCCGCTTGCGACGTCGAGCGCGACGACCTCCCCGGTCCCGTTGTCGAGGTCCTGGATCGCCGGGAGGTTCTGGGAGTGGAAGGCCGCCCAGAGGTTGTTGACCGGCACGTAGACCGTCCGCCCGTCCGTCGCCATCTGCGTCTCGACCCCGCCCTGGTCGCCGGGGTAGATCCGTCGCCCGTAGCCGATGTTCGAGTAGTCGCCGCGCATCGCTCGGGCACTGTCGCGGTCGTGCCCGTTGTGGATGCCCACGGAGCGCTTCCACAGCAGCTTGCCCGTCGCCGCGTCGAGCGCGTAGACGAAGCCCATCTTCCCGCCGGTCAGTGCGACCAGCCTCCTGCCGACGTGAACGAGGATCACCGGGCACTGCAGGTCCCAGTCGTAGAAGTCATGCGGCAGCAACTGCCTCCCCCAGAGGAACCTGCCCGTGCGTGCGTCGAGCTTGACGACCGAGTTGCTCCATCTGTTCGAGCCAGGGCGGCTTCTGCCCCACGGCTGTCGCTCCGTCCCCGGCCACGGGCTGGGGTCGGCGATCGAGACGTAGAGCGCGCCGCTGCGGTCGAACGCCGGCGGGTGCCACATGCCGCCGCCGCCGTTGACAGATGGGTCCCCCCAGAGCGTGCGCGGGGCCTCCTCCCAGCCCCACAGTCTGCGCCCGGTGTGGGCGTCCAGCGCCCACAGCGTTCCGATGTCCCCGCCGCCGAGCGGGTTTGTCGAGACGTAGACGACGCTGTCCTTGTAGCCCGGCGTCATCACGACCAGCTCGCTTTTGTGTCTGAGCGCCGTGCGCCAGAGCTCTCTGCCCGTGCGGGCGTCGAGCGCGTAGGCCGCATCCGGGAGGACCCCGAAGACGCGCCCGCCGCCGACGTTGACGCCGTTGGGGCCGGTGTCAGCCGAGTTGTAGTTCCTGCGCCACCGCAGCCGACCGCTGCGAAGGTCGATCGCGTACACGTTCGACATGAGGTCCGCGGTATAGGCGACCCCGTCGACGACGATCGGCGTCGCCGCGTAGTTGCCTCTGAGCGGGACGCGCCACGCGATCCGCAGGCGCGCGACGTTCCCGGCGGCGATGCGCGATGCGACCCGGCGCGTGTTCGACAGGTCGGCGTTCGGTGCCCACCACCCGGCGTGGCTGCTCCGCGACGTGCGCGGCGGCGGGTGCGGCTGCGTTTGGGCAGTCCCAGTCCGTTGACCCGGGGCCGTCGCGCCGGGTTCGCCGCCGTCGCCGCAGCCCGCCAGCAGCGCCGCAGCAACCAGCGCCGCCGCCGCACCCCGGCGCGCCACCCCCGCTGCGACCATGCCCGACTTCCCCCTCTCGGCCTTCATCTCGGCCCACCTCGTCACGAGGGCCGCCCCGACCCGACCCTAACGGCCTGTCAGCGAGCGCCGTCGAGATACGCCTGCGCAACGCGCTTCGGCGCCCGACACAGCCACGCCTCGACGATCAGCTCCTCCAGCTCGGCGAGCTCGCATTGCCGCGGGAGGCCGCTCGTTCGTCTCCGGCAGCGCCAGCGCGATCCCGCGCACGTCGTCCCAGCTGGCCACGGCGCTCACCGTAGCCGGATGCGGGTGGAGGGATTCGAACCCCCAGTGGCCTCTACCTGGCCACCGGCTTCTAAGGCCGGCGTGTCTACCGTTTCACCACACCCGCAACTGCCACCGTAGTGGCCCGCGGGATTGTAGGGTCCACAGTCGATGGAGGCGGGCTACGTGATCGATCGCCCCAATCGCGAGAAGGCGTCGTCCAAGACGACCCGCGCGATCGTCGTCGGGCTGCTTCTGCTGTCCGCCGCGCTGATGCTGATCGTGATGCTCGGCGGCTGGTCCGCACTGCAGAGCGGCGCCGTGCTGCAGCTCGCCTACGTGATCATCTACGTCGGGATGGCCTACTACGTCGCCCAGTGGAACCGCGGTCCGCTGCCGGTCGCGGCGGCGCTCGCGATCATCCTCGCGATCTTCGCCGTGATCGCCGGCCCCCAGTGGTTCGACCGCGACAAGGCCGGCTTCTCGACGCCCGAATCGATCTTCGGCTCGACCGGGCTTGACTCGGCCACCCTCGGCACGGTCACGCTCCTGCTGGTGCCGGTGCAGGTCCTGCTGATCTTCTTCTCGATGCAGGCCTTCCGGCAGGAGTGGCACGTCGAGGTCGAGCGCCCCGTCGGGCGGCTCGACCGCTCGGCGCACAACGCTGCCTGAGGCCAGCACGCGCCTGATCGGTGACGCCGGAGGACGTCCTCGCGATGCATCGGGCTCCGCGCGGCTGACTGCCCGCTCCTCAGGGCACCAGCACGAGCTTGCGGTGCGCGCTGTGCTGCACGCGCTCCCATGCGTCCGCGACGTCGGTCAGCGGCACTCGCTCGACCTCGACCTCGATGCGGCCGGCGGCGGCGTGCTCGACGAGCGCGCGATACGCGTCGCGCCGCACATCGGCCGGGACGATGAAGTTCATGTAGCCGCGTATGTCGAGGTGGCGACCGCGGATCGGCGCCGAGGCGAAGGTCGCCTCCGCCCCGGCCGACTGCCCAAGTTGCACGAGTCGCGCGCCGACCCCCAGCGCCTCGAGCGCCGCCGCGGCCGGCGCTCCCCACAGCGGGTCGTGGACGACGTCGACGTCGCCGCCGGCAGCCTCGCGGAAGGCCTGCGTCAGCTCCTCGCCCTCCAGGCCGCTGCTGAGGTCCACGGTCGCGTCGGCGCCCAGCTGAGCCGCGCGGGCGAGCATCTCCGCGTCGCGACCGGCCGCGACAATGCGGCCGGCGCCCAGCAGCCGTGCCGCCTGCACCGCGATCTGCCCGACGACGCCTGTCGCGCCGAGCACGAGGACGGTTTCCCCCGGTCTGAGCTGCGCGCGCCACGCAAGTGGGACCCAGCCGGCGAGCCCTGAGATCCCCAGCGCCGCAGCAACGCCGTCGTCGATCGCGTCCGGCAGCTCGATCGGGTCCTGAGCACCGACAAGCACGAGCTCGGCAAACGAGCCGAACGGCGCGACCGGAGCATCGAAGTACACACGTCGCTCGTCGCCGACGATCGTGCCGACGCCCTCCGTCCCCACCACCGACGGCAGCGGCGGCGGACCCGACACGAACGTCCCGGACGCCTTGCGCACGTCGACGGGATTGACACCGGCGACCGCCACCTCGACGACGATTTGCTCGTCGCCGGCGACCGGGTCGTCGAACGCCTCATAGACCGGCGTGGCGCCGTATTCATGCAGGACCGCGGCGTGCATCGTCAGGACGCTAGCGGTTCTGTTCCAACTGTCGCGATCCAGCGCCTGACCGCCGATTTCGTGGCTTACGGTCGCCCGTCATGTGGATCGTCCGGACCCCCGACGGCGCCTTGGTCGAACTCACCTTCGAGCGTTGGCGCCACATCGTGAGACACCATCCGGAGCTCTCCACGTGGCGTCGCTCCGTGCTCGCGGCGATTCGCTCGCCGACGGAGGTTCACCCCGGACACGAGACGAATGAGTGCTGGCACTATCTCCTTGGTGCAGGCCCGAGTATGTGGCTCAAGGTGGTAGTAGCCTTCGAAGAGGAGCGTGGCTTCGTCGTGACCGCGTTTGCGCGAAGGGCCTTTTCATGAACCTGACGATCGCCGCCATCGAGTTGGACCGGGTCGATTACGACCGTGACGCAGACGTGCTCTACCTCGGCTCGGGGGATCCGGCCCATGCGGTCGACTTTGACGAGTCGCCGGACGGCCATGCCCTGCGGTACGACGCCGACAGACGGCTGGTCGGCATCACGATCGTGGGTGCCCGCCGGCTCGTCGAGGCCGGCGAGGACGTACGCGTCCAGGCACCGGTGACGCTGACACTCAGCGCCGACACGCTCGCGGCGATCGTCCGGTAGCTCGCCGTCGATGGGGCGGGCGGGAGTCGAACCCGCACGTCCTTTCGGACAGTCGCTTTTGAGGCGACCGCGTCTGCCATTCCGCCACCGCCCCGGTGACGCTGATGAGTCTACGGCCCGCTGGTCCGTTCAGCCGCCGCCGGTCACGAGCGCGAGCAGCTCGGCCGCCAGCGCGGGCGGCGCCGCGAGCAGGCCCGACGGCATCCCGCCGGCCGGCGGGAGCTCGTGCAGCTCGAGCCCGGCGCGGGCGCAGAGCAGCCCGCCGGCGGCGACGTCCCACGCCTTGACGCCGCGCTCCCAGTACGCGTCGCAGCGGCCGAGCGCTGTCCAGGCGAGGTCGAGCGCGGCGCTGCCGCCGCGGCGCACGTCGCGCACGCGCGGGAGGACCCGTTGCAGCACCTCGGCCTGCCGCGTGCGGACGGCGGCGTCGTAGCCGAAGCCGGTCGCGACGAGCGCGACGGCAAGCGTCGACGCGCGTGGCTGCTGTGCCACCGGCGCGCCGTTGCGCAGCAGCGGCCCCGAGCGCGTCGCGCTCAGCTCCTCGTCGCGCAGCGGGTCGAATACGACGCCGGCGAGGGCGTTCCCGTCCACGTCCTCCGCCGCCACGCTCACCGACCACTGCGGGTAGCGGAACAGGTAGTTGACGGTCCCGTCGAGCGGGTCGACGACCCAGCGCACGCCGCTGGTCGGGCGGGTCCAGTCGGCCGTCTCGCCGCCCTCCTCGCCGAGGATCGCGTCGCCCGGCCGGCGCTCCGCCAGCAGCGCGCGGATCGCCGCCTCGGCGGCGCGGTCGGCGTCGCTGACGGGATCGGTCGCGGTCGTCTTCGTGTCGAGACCCTGCGCCGTGAGCTCGTAGCGGACGAGCAGCTCCGCAGCGGCGGCGCGCGCCGCCGCGCGTGCGACGTCGAGCAGCTCCGCTTCGAGCGCTTCGGGGACCGAGTCGGCGGCGGCGCTCACGCCGCGAGCGGCGGACGCCGATCGGCCCACGGCCGCGCCGACTCCAGCTGCGCCGACAGCGACAGCAGCGTCGCCTCGTCGTGCGGGCGCCCGACGAGCTGCACCGCGAGCGGGACGCCCTCGGGCGTGAAGCCGGCCGGGATCGACGCCGCCGGCTGGCCGGTGACGTTCCACGCCGGCGTGTAGGGCGTATAGCGCGCGACGCCGTTGAATGTCCACAGCGCGCCGCGGCCCTCGTATCTGCCGACCGGCAGCGGCAGCTGGGCGGTGCCGGGCGTCAGCAGCACGTCGTGCGCGGCGAAGACGGCCTGGTTGAGGCGCTCGGCAGTCGCCGCCTCGTGCGTGCGCGCCCGCGCGACGACTGCGTCGGGCAGCATCCGCCCCATGCGCGCCATCGCCCGCGTGCGGCGCTCCAGCCGTCGCGGATGCGCGAGCGTGGCGGCATCCTCGGCGACGCCGCGCAAATAACGCGGAACGATGTCGCCAAGCACGTCGCCGTACGGCACCTTCACGTCCTCGACCGTGTGCCCGAGCGAGCGCAGCAGCGCGATCGTCTCCTCGTACGCGGCACGCTGCTCGGCCTTGAGCGGCGCGAACAGCGGGTTGTTCGTCGCGCAGGCGATCCGCAGCCGTCCGGGCTCGCGCGCGGAAGCCTCGCTGAAGGACCCCGGCGCATCGCTCTCAAAGCGGTCCGCGACGACGTCCCACCACAGCGCCGTGTCGGCGACCGACCGCGTCACGCAACCGACGTGGGTGAGGCCCTGCCAGGAGATCTCGTACGGGGCCGTCGGGATGCGGCCGCGCTGCGGCTTGAGGCCGTAGAGCGCGCAGCACGAAGCGGGGATGCGGACCGAGCCGGCGCCGTCCGGCGCGAGCGCGGCGCCAGCAAGCCCGGCGGCGACTGCAGCCGCCGAGCCGCCGCTCGAGCCGCCGGGCGAGCGGCCGGTGTCCCACGGGTTGCGCGTCACGCCCCACGTAGCCGACTCCGTGAAGGGCCACTGCATCAGCTCAGGCACGTGCGTCTTGGCGAGCACGATCGCGCCGGCCGCGCGCAGGCGCGCGACGACCTCGGCGTCTGCGGTCGCCGGGCGGTCCTCGGCACGGCTGCCCTTGCACGTGATCTCGCCGGCGACGTCGGTGTCGTCCTTGATCAGGACCGGGACACCGAGCAGCGGGCGCTCGTCGCCGCCTCTGCGGCGCGCCGCGGCCTGGTCGGCCTCCGCCAGCGCGCGCTCGGCGAAGACGACGCGGATCGCGTTCAGCTGCGGGTCGATCCGCGCCATCCGCTCCAGGTACAGCTCCACCAGCTCGCGCGGGGTGACCTCGCCGGCGCGTACGAGCTCGGCCTGGCGGGCGAGTCCGGCAAAGGCGAGATCAGTGCGGTCCATGGCCGGGCGCAGCGTACCGGCCGGCGGGGCGGCCGCGTGCCGCGTCAGCCCAGTACCGGCATCACCGCCGACGCCGGCCGCACCGCCATTCCGCGCGGCGCCGCGAGACGCTCCAGCATCACGGCCGTGTCGGCGAACGCGACGCCTGTCAGGTGATCCTCGCGCGCGGCGAAGTCGGCGACGATCGCGGTGACCGCCGTCTCATAGGCGTCGCGGTCGCCGTGGGCGAGCGCGCGGAGCGCGTCGGCCGTGCGCGCGAACGCCTCGTCTTCGGTCGCGCGCATGCCATCGATCGCCGGCAGGGCTGCCTCGTCGTCGCCCTGGATCAGCGCGGCGAGCGCGAGCGCGTAACAGGCCGGCGGGGAGTCGCAGCCGTCCTCCAGCTGCGCCCGCACGTAGTTGGCGGCATGGCCGCCCTCGCCCCACAGCACCGACGCCTTCAGCAGCCCGATCAGCCGTCCGAACGCGCGCGGTCCGGCCGCCTCCCACGACGCGCGGTAGCGCTCGGCGGCGGCGCGGAACTGCGTGCGAGAGCGCGCCGCGTCCCCCCGCAGCAACGCCTGCTGCGCCGCCCGCTCGAAGCCGATCGCCTCTCGCAACGCCTGCTGATCGTCCATCGCATCGACCGTACCGGTTGCATACGACGGGCGCAGAAAAACAGATGTATGTGGTAGATGGCCGATGTAGGGTGAGAAGAATGAAGCGTTTGCAGATCCACATCGAAGAGGAGCTCGACGACGCGTTGGCTGTTGCGGCAGCGCAGCAGGGCACCTCGAAGGCCGCGCTGATCCGCGAGGCCGTCGCAGAGCGGTACGCGTCCGCCGCGGACGGGACAGAGGCGCTGCTGAGCATGGCGGGCATGCTCAAGGGAGGAAGCCCGGACGACTCCACCTCGATCGACGACGTCGTCTACCGCCGGGCGTGAAATTTGTCGATACGTCCTTCTGGATAGCGTTGCTGTCCGAGGAGAACCGCCACTACGGAGCGGCGCAGGCAGTGGTGAGAAGCGGCCCCGGGCCATTGCTCACGAGCAACCACGTCGTGGGTGAGACATGGACGTGGATTCGGCGACGGTTCGGGCACGAACGTGCCGTCTCGTGTCTCCGCGCCGTCCGCGCGACGCCCACGCTCACAGTCGTCCAGGTGGTTCCCGAAGAAGAGCAGGACGCTTGACGCTGGCTCAACCCGCCGCAACGAGCGCGAGTACTCGTTCGTCGACGCGACCAGCTTCGCGGTCATGCGGCGCCGTCGGATCCGCGAGGCGCTCGCGTTCGACGGCGACTTCAGCGCCGCGGGCTTCGTCGAGCTGCGGCCCTAAGCGGCTACGACTCGTCGCGTGCGGTGGGGCCGGAGGCCCACAGGCCGCCGCCGGCGCGTGGCGCACCCGGCCCCGGCAGCGGCTCGGTCGGCGGATCGTCGCCGCGTACACCGGGACCCGGCGGCTCGGGCGGCAGCTCCCGCCGAGGCCGCAGGCCCGCGCCGACCGCCGCGCCGCCAACGAGCAGCAAGGCAAGCGGCCAGAACCACAGGCTCGCCCCGTTGACGCCTGGAATCCCGACGAGCGCGACGAACACGAGCAGGATCGACGTCCCGAGGTACGCGGGCCCGGACTCTTTGTCGACGCCCGCGTACGCCACGAGCCCCAAGCCGGCCGCGAGCAGGACGAGCTTCCAGCCGCCCCCGGGCACCCCGATCGGGATCCCGAAGAAGTCAAGTGCAACTCTCGGAAGTGGTGTGAAAGCGATCACCGCGGCGCCCAGGAAGGTCACGCCAAGCGCGAGGATCGCCACGCCCGCCGCATCGATCAGATAGACCGACTCGCGGTGGTCTGCATCGCGCCGTGCAAGCGCCGCCAGCACCAGCGCGACTGCAAGCGCGAGCAGGACCCAGCGCAGCGTCCCCGGACCCTCCGGCGAGAAGGCCCAGTCGACGAACGCGACGACCGCCGCGATCCCCGACAGCGCCGCCACCAGCGCGCAGACCGCGCTGCGGCACCTGCGCGCGATCCACGCGGCGCCGATCGTCACGACGAGGAAGATCCACAGGCGCGAGCCGGGCGAGCTCAGCGGACGGTCGGCACCCAACACCTGGGCGAGCCGCACGAGCATCACGAAGCCGAGCACCTGCCCGGCGAGCAGCAGCACCTGCTGGTAGGAGCGCGGCCGCTCGCCTTCCAGGGGCGCCAGCAGTCCCATGCCGAGCACGACCGCACACGCAAGCGCGTCGATCACGAGCAAGACGCCCGTCCCCCACGTCGCGTCGAGCCGCACGTTGACGAGCAGCACCCCGAGCGCCAGCGGCAGTGCGCCGGCAGCGATCAAGTCGCCGCGGTGCGGATGCGGCGTCAGCATCGTCAGACCCCTGCCGACGAGGGTGCGCAGGTCGTTGGCCTCGGCCATCCGAGCCAGCCTAACGGCCGTGACTGGCCCCACACGCCGCCTTCCACCCGCCGCGGCCGGGTCTCGTACCATCGGCCGCGATGGTCGACGGCGAGCAGCCCACCGAGTCCGGCACCGCGCCCGCCCTGCGCGCCTCCGACGCCGAGCGCGAGCGCACCGCGACGCTGCTGCGCGATCACGCCGCCGCCGGGCGGCTGACGCCCGAGGAGCTCGACGAACGACTCGACGTCGCCTACGCCGCACGCACCGTCGGCGAGCTCGACGCGCTCGTGCACGACCTTCCGGCCGAGGCCGGCAGGCCGCTCTCGGCCCGGCGCCCCGCCCGCTCGGCACAACGCGAGGCAGCACGCAGCCGCCTGCTGCACGCGATCGGCGTGGCGGTGCTCGTGAGCGTTGCCGCGACGGCGATCTGGCTCGCGACCGGCGCCGACGGTCCCTTCTGGCCGAAGTGGCTGATCCTGATCGGTGCGATCCGAGTCGCCTTCTCTGCTTGGAGCGAGCTGGGGCCAGCCGGCGCCGCCCGGACCGGCCGCGACGAAGCGCGCCTCGGCCGCGGCGGCGTGCGCCCGCGAGAGCTGCCTCGCGAGCCGGGCGACGAGCGCTAGCCTCGGGCACGCCCGCACCGATCCAGCTAACGGCCGGAGGCCCCAATGGCGCTCGTCGAGACCGAGGACCGCGGCGCGGTCCGCCACCTGACCCTGAATCGCCCCGAGAAGCGCAACGCGATGCACGGCGAGCTCGTGCTGGCGATCGGCATGGCGTTGAAGGAGGCCTCGGCCGCCGCCGACGTCCACTGCGTCGTCCTGCGCGGCGCCGGCGCGATGTTCTCCTCCGGCATGGACTTCAAGGCGCTCGGCGGGCTGGCGGACGAGCCCGCGAACCTGCGCGTCTTCCGGCGCGAGATCCTCGACGCCTGGAACGTCGCAGAGGAGATGACGAAGCCGGTCATCTGCGAGATCCACGGCGGCTGCATCGGCGGCGCGATGGAGCTGGCGCTTGCCTGCGACTTCCGCGTGATGGCGTCCGATGCGCTGATCGGCATGCCGGAGACGCGCGTCGGGCTGATCCCCGACGTCGGCGGCTCCTCCCGCCTGCCCGCGATCGTCGGGCTCGGGCGCGCGAAGGAGCTGATCATGACGGGCAAGTTGATCGGCGCCGAGGAGGCCGAGCGGATCGGGCTCGTGACCCGCGTCGCGTCGGCCGAGGAGCTGGGGGCAGCGACACAGCAGTTGGTGGACGAGCTGCTCGCCTGCGCCCCGCTCGCGGTCGGGCTCGCCAAGCGCGTGATGGACGCGGCGGCGAAGCCGGCGCTCGCGCTGACGCTCGAGCAGGAGGTCGCCGCACAGCAGCTGTGCGCGCAGTCGGAGGACTTCGCCGAGGGCGCGAAGGCGCTCGCCGAGCGGCGCCTGCCGCAGTTCGCGGGGCGGTAGCAGCGGTGGGTGCCGGACGCACCGCGACCGTTGCATCGTCAACCATATACTCGCGGGCCATGACTCCCACCCCCGTAACGATCATCGGCGCGACCGGCGACCTCGGCTTCGGCCTCGCGCTGCGCCTCGCCACTGCCGGCATCCCCGTCGTGATCGGCTCGCGCGACGCCGGCCGCGCGACCGAGGCTGCCGAGCGTGCGGCCGCGGCCGTTCCCGGCGCCGACGTGCGCGGCCTCGCGAATCCGGAAGCCGCTGCCGCAGCGGACCTCGTCGTCTTGTCCGTCCCGTTCGCCAGCCAAGCTTCGACGCTCAGATCGATCAGAGACGCCTTGAAGTCCGGCACGCTGCTGCTCGACGTGACCGTCCCGCTCGCGACCGCGATCGGCGGCCGCCCCACGCGGACGTTGATCGTCCCGCAGGGCTCAGCCGCCCAGCAGGCCCAGGAGCTCGCCCCCGACGGCGTCACCGTCGTCGCCGGCCTGCACACCGTCGCCGCCAGACACCTCCAGGAGCTCGAGCACCCGCTCGACGAGGACGTCCTGATCACCGGCGACGACAGAGACGCCAAGCAGCGCGTCGCCGCACTCGTCCGCCAGATCCCCGGCCTGCGCCCGATCGACGCCGGCCGCCTCGAGACCTCCCGCATCGTCGAGCAGCTCACCGCGCTCACGATCGGCATCAACATCCGCCACAAGGCGACCGCCGGCATCAAACTCACCGGCCTTCCTGCCGCCGGCTCGTTCGGAGACTGAGCGACGATGTCACCGGCCGGCGCACCGGTCGTCGTCCTCGCGGGCGGCACCGGCGGAGCAAAGCTCGCAGCGGGGATGGCGGGCGTGGCCGGCAGCGATGCGCTCGTCGTGATCGCCAACACGGCCGACGACGTCGAGGTCTACGGCGCGCACGTCTCCCCCGACCCGGACCTCGTGACGTTCTGGCTCGCCGACCGCATCGACGAGCGCGGCTGGGGCCTCGCCGGCGACACGTTCGAGGTGATGGCGGGCCTGCGCGCGCTCGGCCGCGACGTGTGGTTCAACCTCGGGGACCGCGATCTCGCGATCGGGATCGAGCGCGCGCGGCGCCTCGCCGACGGCGCGCGGCTGACCGAGGCGATCGAGGAGCTGGGCCGCGCAATGGAGGCGCCCGGACGCGTGCTGCCGATGTGCGACGAGCCGGTCCGCACGCGCGTGCGCGCGCAGGGCGTCGAGCGACCGTTCCAGGAGTTCATGATCATCGGCAGAGGCGAGGGGCCGATCGAGGACGTGACGTTTGAGGGGATCGAGGCGGCGCGCCCGACGCCCGAGGTGCTCGACGCGATCGCGCGGGCGCGGGCGATCGTGATCGGCCCGTCCAACCCGGTCGTCTCGATCGGCCCGATCCTCGCCGTGCCGGGCATGCGCGAGGCGCTTCAGGCAGCGCCGGGACCGATCGTCGCCGTCAGCCCGATCGTCGCCGGCGAGGTGCTGAAGGGCCCGACCGCCGCCTGCCTCGCATGGGCCGACCAGCCGGCGTCCGCCGCCGGCGTCGCAGCGGTGTACGGGGACCTGCTCGATGGCCTCATCGCCGACGAGCGGCTGCCCGAGGGAGCCGCGCTGCCGCTGCTGGAGACCGACCTGCTGATGAGCGACGCCGCCGGGCGCCAGCGTCTCGCGCGCGAGACGCTCGCGTTCGCGACGGCGCTCGCCGGCTGACCACGCGGGCCCGACCCGCCCACCCCTGAGCGGATACCGTACGGCGCCGATGCAGACCGTCGCGATCTTGCCTGTGAAGCGCTTCGCGAACGCGAAGCGACGCCTCGAGGGCGCGCTTGCGAGCGGCGCGCGGCGCGCGCTCGCCGAGGCGATGTTCACCGACGTCCTGACCGCGCTGCGGCGCGTCGACGCGATCGACGAGATCCTCGTCATCAGCGCCGACCAGGGCGCGCAGCGGATCGCCGAGGGCTACGGGGCCAGGGCGCTCGACGACCCGGCCGAGAGCGGGCAGGACCAGGCGGTCGTGCGCGCCGCCGGCGTCGCACGCGAGCTGGGCGCCGCACAGGTGCTGTGCCTCGCCGGCGACTGCCCGCTGATCGATCCGCTCGAGCTGGAGACGCTGCTCGGCAAGCCGCGCACGGCCGAGCGGTTCGTCGTGATCGTCCCCGACCGTCACGGAACGGGCACGAATGGGCTGCTGCTGGCTCCGCCCGACGCGCTCGAGCCGCGCTACGGTCCCGACAGCTTCGCGCGCCACCTGGAGCTGGCGCAGGTCAGCGGCATGCCGACCGAGGTCGCAGAGATCGCCTCGATCGGCCTCGACGTCGACACGCCCGACGATCTCGTAGCGCTGCAGGAGCGGCTGGCCACGCGCCGCGGCGGGGCCGCACACACGCGCGGGATGCTCCACCAGCTGCAGCGCACGAGCGCGCCGAGCCGCTAGATGGTTGATTCCGCGAGATTCGTGGATGCGAGGGATGTGAGGGGCGGATGCCAGACGGCGCGCGGTGTCGAAGGCGATGCCGGTGGCATCGGCGAGGCACCGCGTGACGGGTGGCGCCGGCCATCGCATCCGTCGCGCCGCGAGATCGCGGAATCAACCATCTCAGCGCCCGTGCCGCGATGCTGACCGCGCGTGCGCTGGAGGGTCTGCCGGAGATCGATGCCGGCACAGACCTCGGCGCGCTGATCGCCGCAGCGGTGCCGGCCGACGCGCCGCTGGGAGACGGCGATGTCGTGGTCGTCGCGCACAAGGCGGTCTCAAAGGCCGAAGGTCGCGTCCGGCGACTCGCCGACGTCACCCCGGGCGAGCGCGCCGAGAAGCTCGCCGCCGAGCAGCGCAAGGACCCGCGCCACGTCCAGGTCGTGCTCGACGAGACGCGCGAGCTGCTGCGCGCGGAGCGCGGCGTGCTGATCTGCGTCACCCATCACGGCTTCGTGTGCGCGAACGCGGGTGTCGATGCGTCCAACGCGGCAGCGGACGAGCCGGAGACGCTGATCCTCCTCCCCACCGACCCCGACGCCTCGGCGCGCGCGCTGCGCGCGCGCCTGCGGTCGCTCGCCGGGGCGGCCCCAGCCGTCGTGATCACCGACTCCTTCGGACGCGCATGGCGTCACGGCCAGACCGACGTCGCGATCGGCGTCGCCGGCATCGCCGCGCTGGAGGACTGGCGCGGCCGCACCGACAGCGTCGGTCGCGAGCTCCAGGCCACCTGGATCGCCCTCGCCGACCAGATCGCCGGCGCAGCCGACCTCGCCCGCGGCAAGGACTCCCGCCAGCCGGTCGTCGTCCTCTCCGGCCTCGACCGCCACGTCCTCTCCGCAGGCGACGACGGCCCGGGCGCCGCCGTGCTCCTGCGCCCGGCCGGCGAAGATCTCTTCCGTTAGCGGGCGGCCGCTGCCGCACCGAACCGGGACGCGGCTTAGCATCCCCGTCGACACGGACGCGGGAGAGAACACGTGAAGGCAACGCTCTTCAAAGAGGTCAGCTACTCGCTGTCGAAGCTGATCGAGGACATCGACGTCGGGGAGATCGGCCTGCCCGACATCCAGCGGCCGTTCGTTTGGACGAAGGCGAAGGTACGCGACCTGTTCGACTCGATGTACAACGGCTTTCCCGTCGGCTACCTGCTCTTCTGGGGCAACGCCGGGGTGAACGGCGCCAGACAGATCGGCACCGGCGGCAAGCAGGCCGTCCCGCGGCTGCTGATCGTCGACGGGCAGCAGCGTCTCACGTCGCTCTACGCGGTCCTCAAGGGCCTGCCAGTGATCGACGACGACTACGCCGCGACGCGCATCAACATCGCCTTCCGCCCGCGCGACCGCCATTTCGCCGTCCCCGACGCGGCGGTCGAGCGCGACCCCGAGTACATCGCCGACATCAGCCAGCTGTGGGTCGGCCCGGTCAGCCGCAACCGCTTCGTCCGCCAGTTCCTCGAGCGGCTCGGCGACAGCCGCGAGCTGACGGAGGCCGAGGAGGACGACCTCACCGAGGCGATCGACCGCCTCTACGACCTCCAGAGCTACCCCTTCACGGCGTTGGAGCTGTCGAGCACGATCGACGAGGAGAAGGTCGCCGAGGTCTTCGTCCGCATCAACTCCAAGGGCGTCGCGCTCAACCAGGCCGACTTCATCCTCACGCTGATGTCCGTCTGGTGGGACGATGGGCGAGCGCAGCTGGAGGAGTTCAGCCGCACCGCGCGCCAGCCGTCGACCGCGGGCCCCTCATCGTTCAACCACTTCATCCAGCCCGACCCCGACCAGATGCTGCGCGCCGCGGTCGGGCTCGGCTTCCGCCGCGGTCAGCTGCGCGCCGTGTACTCGCTCCTGCGCGGTCGCGACCTCGACACCGGCAGAGTAGACGTTGAGCAGCGCGACGCGCAGTTCGCGCTGTTGCAGACGGCGCAGGCGTACGCGCTCGATCTGACCAACTGGCACGAGTTCTTGAAGGTGCTGGTGCGGGCCGGGTTCCGCAGCGAGGGGATGATCTCCTCGCAGAACGCGGTGCTCTACGCGTACGTGCTGTACCTGGTCGGGAAGCGCGACTTCGCCGTGCCGATCGAGACGCTGCGGGAGATCGTCGCGCGCTGGTTCTTCATGGCGGCGCTCACCGGGCGCTACTCCAGCTCTCCCGAGTCGCAGATCGAGAGCGACCTGGCACGGCTGCGCGGGGCGGTCGTCACCGAGGACTTCGTGCGGACGCTCGACGGAGTCGTCGACGACACGTTGACGGCGGACTATTGGCAGATCACGCTTCCGAACGCGCTTGCCACGTCGGCCGCTCGCAGCCCGTCGCTGTTCGCGTACTACGCGGCGCTGAACCTGCTCGACGCGCGCGTGCTGCTGTCGCGCATGCGCGTGAGCGAGCTGCTCGACCCCGCGGTGCGGTCGAAGCGCGCCGCGCTCGAGCGCCACCACCTGTTCCCGCGTGCCTACCTCAGACGCATCGGGGTCGAGTCGCTCGCGCAGGTCAACCAGATCGCCAACTTCGCCTTCGTCGAGTGGCCGAAGAACACGGCGATCGCCGACGATGCGCCCGCGACCTACTGGCCGGCGTTCGCCGCGTCGTTCGACGCCGAGGAGCTGGAGCGGATGCGCTTCTGGCATGCGCTGCCAAAGGGGTGGCACAACCTGCGCTACGACATGTTCCTCGACGTTCGCCGCCGGCTGATCGCCGAGGTCGTACGCGCCGGTTTCGAGCGCCTCAAGGAGCCGTCGATGACGTCTCCGGGCCTGATAGAGCGATGACGCGCGCCGAGATGCGTCCCGTGGACGCGCGCTTTCCAGCGGTCGGCCCGAAGGCCGGCCACTACGAGAGCTTCTACCTGAAGTGCGGCGACGCGATGAGCCGGCAGGCGCTGTGGCTGCGCTACACCGTCCACAAGCGGCCGGGCGAGGCGCCTGTGGGATCGCTGTGGGCGACGCTGTTCGACGAGCAGGGCCCGCACGCGGCGAAGGTCTCGCCCGGACCCGAGCAGCTTCACAGCGGCGGCGCGATCGCCGACTGGGTGCGGATCGGCGACGGGCGGATCGGCGCCGATGGCTGCTCCGGCTCGATCCCGGATCTCGCGAGCTGGGACCTCACGTTCAGCGGCGACGAGGCGCCGTTTCCCTATCTGCCCAGCGGCTGGATGTACACGGCCAAGCTGCCCCGCACGAAGGCGCTCAGCCTGCGCCCCGCGATCCGCGTCAGCGGGACCGTGACGGTAAGAGGGCGCACCGTCGCGTTCGAAGACTGGCCGGGGATGGTCGGCCACAACTGGGGCGCAGAGCACGCCGAGCGCTGGATCTGGATGCACGGCACGGCCTTCGCCGAGCAGCCCGACGCATGGCTCGACGTGACGATCGGGCGCCTGAAGCTCGGCCCGTGGACGACGCCGTGGGTCGCGAACGGCTGCCTCTCGCTCGACGGCGTGCGCCATCGCCTCGGCGGGCTCGGCAAGACGCGCGGGGTGAAGGTCGACGAGCAGCCCAACCGCGCGAGCTTCACGCTGCCCGGCGATGGGATCGCCGTACGCGGCGAGGTCTCCGCCCCGGGCTCCGACGTCGTCGGCTGGGTCTACAGCGACCCCACCGGGCCGCAGCACCACACCGCCCACTGCGCGATCGCCGACATGACCCTCACCGTCCTGCGCCCGGAACAGCCGCCGCGCACGCTCACCGTCAGCGGCGGCGCCACCTACGAGCTCGGGATGCGCGAGCACGACCACGGCATCCCGATCGAGCCGTTCGGCGATCCGTGACGCCCTAGGAAAGCCCCGGCGCAAGCGCAACGCCGAGTCTGCGAAGCGCGCGTCGGACCCGCCGGTCGAAGGTCGCGACCGACGCGCCGTGCGCCTGCGCCGTCGCGATGGCGAAGCCGTCGGCGAGGCTTATCCCGAGCCCGCGGTGGCGTGCCGCGTCACGGGCGACACGCGGACTCGGCGCGACCAGGCGCACACCGAGCACCGCGATGGCGTCGCCTGCCACTCGCAATGCACGCTCATCTTCCGCCGGACGCACGAGCGCTTCGGCGTAGTTGACCGTCGACAGCAGCAACGGCACGTCGCGATCGATCAACTTCAAGAGCGCTCTCGCTGCCGTTCTGTGGTGCGCGTCGATCCGGTCAAGCGCTGCGATCACGACATCGGTGTCGAGAACGCAGCCGCTCACGCGCGCTCGCCGGCGCGCAGGCGGTCGAGATAGCCCGGTTCGTACAGTCCGGAGAAGACTCCGAAGGCCTCCGCCGGGTCTCGCGGGATCCGCTCCACCACGATGCGATCAAGGCCCTCCGCCTCGATCCGCACCTCGTCGCCGGGCTTCAAGCCGGCCAGCTCGAGGCTCTCGACCGGCAGCGTGACCTGATGCTTGCTGGAGATGCGCGGCATGCCTTTACCGTAGCGTAAAGGCCGCCACCCGGGCTACTCGCTCAGCGCCGTCCCCATCGCATGGAAGCCGCCGTCCACGTGGACGATCTCGCCGCTGATCGCGCGGGACCAGTCGGACAGGAGGAAGCAGATCGTCTTGGCGACGGGCAGCGGGTCGGTGACGTCCCAGCCCAAAGGCGCCTGCCGGCCCCACGCCTCCGCGAGCCGCTCGAAGCCCGGGATGCCACCGGCGGCGACCGTCTTCAACGGCCCAGCACTCACGAGGTTCACGCGGATGCCGTGCGGCCCGAGGTCGCGGGCCAGGTACCGCGACGTGGACTCCAGCGCCGCCTTCGCGACACCCATCCAGTCGTAGATCGGCCAGGCGACGGTCGCGTCGAAGTCGAGCCCGACGATCGAGCCGCCGCGGTCCATCAGCGGCAGCAGCGCCGCCCCGAGCTGCTTGAGCGACACGGCGCTTGTCTGAAACGCCGTGACCGCTGACGACGGCGGCGTGTTGAGGAAGTTCCCACCCAACGCGTCCTCCGGCGCATACGCGACCGCGTGCAATACGCCATCCACCCCGCCCCACCACGTGCGCAGTTGGTCCACCAGCGGCGCGTAGTGCGACGGATCGTTGACGTCGAGCTCCAGCACCTCCGGCGTTCTCGGCAGCCGCGCCGCGGCGCGCTCGGTCAGCCGTCTCGCGCGGCCGAAGCCGGTCAGCACGATCTCCGCCCCGCAGCGCTGCAGCTGCTCGGCCGTCGCGAACGCGATCGAGTCCTTCGTGATGACGCCCGTGACGAGGACGCGCTTGCCGGCGAGGTCCATCATTCCGGCGCTCACGCGAGGAACGCGCCGGCGCGCCGGTCGTCCATCGTCGAGAAAGCCCAGGCCAGGCGCCGTCGCGTCGTGTGCGGCTCGATCACTTCGTCGACGAAGCCGGCGGCTGCCGCGACGTCGGCGCCGAGGTGCTCTTCGGCGTAGGCGGCCGCGAGCGCCGCTCTCGTCGCGACCGGATCCTCAGCCGCCGCCAGCTCGCGGCGGTGGATGATCCCGACGGTCGGCTGTGCGCCCATCACACCCAGCTCCGCCTTCGGCCACGCGAACACCATGTCGGCGCCGAGGTCCTTCGAGTTCATCGTGATGTACGCGCCGCCGTAGGCCTTGCGCAGCACCACCGTCACGCGCGGCACCGTCGCGGCCGCGAACGCGCGCACGAGCGTCGCGCCGAAGCGGATCACGCCGGCCTGCTCCTGGCGCGTCCCGGGCATGAAGCCGGGCGTGTCGACGAGCACCACCAAAGGGATCCCGTACGCGTCGCACGTCTCCACGAATCTCGCGCCCTTCTGCGAGGACTCCGCGTCGAGCACGCCGCCGAGGAAGCGCGGCTGGTTCGCGATCACGCCAACCGGGCGCCCGTCGATGCGCGCGAAGCCGGTCACGATCGAGCGCGCCCAGCGCGGCTGGATCTCCAGCAGCGAGCCGGCGTCGACGATCCCGGCGATTGCGTCGCGCACGTCGTAGACCTTGCGCGGGTCGTCCGGCACTGCTGCGCCCGGATCGGCCACCTGCGGCTCGCGCGCGAGCGTGCGCGGCAAGCCCGCGCCGCTGTGCTGCGGCAGGTAGGACAAGAGCGAGCGCGAGAGCGCCGCCGCCGCGCGATCGTCCTCCACCACAAGGTCGCACACGCCGTTGCGGTCGTGAACCTTCGCACCGCCGAGGTCTGCAGCGCTGACGTCCTCGCCCATCACGTCCTTCACGACAGCGGGGCCGGTCAGGAACATCGCGGCATCCTGCGTCATCACGACGAAGTCGGTCAGCGCCGGCGAGTAGCAGCCGCCGCCGGCCGACAGCCCGCCGATGATCGAGATCTGCGGCACGACCCCGCTCAGCGCGACGTTGTGACGGAAGATCCGCCCGTAGCCGCCGAGCGCCGCCGTCCCCTCCTGCATGCGCGCGCCGCCGGACTCGATGAAGCCGACGACCGGCACGCGCGAACGGCCGGCGAGCTGCAGCACGCGGTTGATCGTGTCGGCGTGCGCGGCGCCGAGCGAGCCGCCGAGGAACGAGACATCCTGCGCGTAGCAGGCGACCGGGCGCCCGTCGACGCGGCCGAGGCCGCCGACGACGCCATCCCCCGCGCGGGCGCGCGCGCCGAGCTTCGGCGAGACGACGCCGGAGCGGATCGGCTCGAACGTGCCGGCATCGCACAGCATCTCCAGCCGCTCGTGCGGGCTCAGGCGCTCGCTCGCCGCTGGGACGGCTTGCGTGGACTCGGTACGTGCTGCGGTGACGCTCATGCGACCCCCTCGAGGCAGAGAACGACGTTGTGGCCGCCAAACCCGAACGAGTTCGACAGCGCGACCGGCCGCTCGCCTCTCGGCGTGAACGGACGGGCGGTCAGCGGGACGTAGTCGAGGTCGAGCCCAACGCTGGGCTGCTCGAGCCCGATCGTCGGCGGCAGCGTGCGCTCGCGCAGCGCTGCGAGCGTCGCGATCGCCTCGACCGCGCCGGCGGCACCAAGCAGGTGGCCGATCGACGACTTCAGCGACGAGACGGGGATCGTCTGCGCTGCGTCCTCACCCAGCGCAAGCTTGATCGCGGCCGTCTCGGAGGCGTCGTTGATCGGCGTCGAGGTGCCGTGGGCGTTGACGTAGTCGACCTGGGACGCGTCGCGCCCGGCGTCGCGCAGCGCGATGCGGATCGCCTCGGCCGCGTGCCTGCCCTCCGGCTCCGGCGCAGTCAGGTGGTAGGCGTCGGAGGTCGAGCCGTAGCCGAGCACCTCGCCGTAGATCGTCGCGCCGCGTGCCTGCGCCGCCTCGAGCTCCTCCAGCAGCAGGATGCCCGCGCCCTCGCCCATCACGAAGCCGTCGCGGCGCTCGTCGAACGGGCGCGAGATGCCGCTCGGCGACAGCGCACCCGCGGCCTCGAAGCTCGCGCGGGCGAGCGGCGTCAGCGTCGCCTCGCCACCGCCCGTGAGGGCCGCGTCGGCGTCGCCGTACTGGATCATCCGCGTAGCGACGCCGATCGCGTGCGAGCCCGCGGCGCAGGCCGAGGCGACCGAGAACGACTGCCCGCGCAGGCCGTAGCGCATCGACAGCGTGCCGGCGCCCGCGTTCGGCATGAACAGCGGCACCGACAGCGGCGAGACGGCCTTTGCGCCTTGGTCGCGCAGCAGGTCGTGCTGCGCCTCGAGCGAGCCGAGGCCGCCGATGCCCGTCGCCAGCACGCACGAGATGCGCTCGGCCGCGTAGGGCAGCTCGTCGCTCCAGCCGCCGGCAGCGAGCGCCTCGTCGCCGGCAACCATCGCGAAGTGCGCGAAACGGTCGGCGCGGCGGATCTCCTTCTTGGAGAGGTGGTCGCTGGCGACGAAGTCACGGCAGGCGCCCTCGCCGTCGGCGATGCCGCTCTCGCCCGCGACCCAGCGTCGCAGCAGCACGTCGGCGCCGACACCCAGCGGGGTGACGGCACCGACGCCCGTAATGACGACGCGACGACGGGTCACGACGCGCGCGCCACCACGAGCTCGATCGCGTCGCCGACCGTCTTGAGGTTCTTCATGTCGTCGCCCTTGAGCTCGACGCCGTAGTCGTCCTCGACGATCTGCGCCAGCTCGACGAGGTCGAGCGAGTCGATGTCGAGCTCCTCGAACGTCGCCTCGCGCGTGACCTGCTCGATGTCGGGGCCGAAGCTCGCGAGTGCCTCGACGATGCGGGCTTCGACGGCCTCGGGGGTTGCTGTTGCTGCCATGTGGTCGGCTCCTGGGTGTTGGGGGCGGGTGGTGGGATCGGTCGGGTTAGGCGGCCATGCCGCCGTCGACGGACAGGACGCTGCCGGTCACGTACGACGCGGCGTCGGAGACGAGGAAGCGCACGCAGGCGGCGACCTCGTCCGGCGTCCCGGCGCGTCGCGCCGGGATCGCCGACAGCAGGTCGCCGTCGAGGCCTGCCGTCATGTCCGTCTCGATCAGGCCGGGCGCGACCGCGTTGACCGTCACGCCGCGGCGGGCGACCTCGGCGGCGACGGTCTTCGTCATCGCGATCAGGCCGGCCTTCGAGGCGGCGTAGTTCGCCTGCCCCGGGTTCGCGCGCAGGCCGACGACAGACGCGATGTTGACGATGCGGCCGTAGCGCGCCTTCAGCATCGGTCGGACGGCGCGGCGCGTCGTGCGGAACGCCGCGGTCAAGTTCGTGTCGAGCACGAGATCCCAGTCGCAGTCCTGGATCTGCGGTGCCAGCCCGTCGGCGCGCACGCCGGCGTTGTTGACGAGCACGAGCACCGGCCCGAAGCGCTCTTCCAGCGCCGAGAAATGCTCGTCGATCAGATGGCTGTCCGTCACGTCGCCGCCGAGCGCGAACGCGCGCCCGCCGGCCGCCTCGATCTCCCCCACGACGGCCTTCGCGGCGTCGGCGGAGCTGTTGTAGCCAATGCCGACGGCCCAGCCGTCGGCTGCCAGTCCCCGCGCGATCGCCGCGCCGATGCCGCGTGAGGCGCCCGTGACGAATGCGCAGCCTTCGCGTTGCTCAGCCATCGCCGCGGCCCCATTCGATCAGCGCGCCGCCCCACGTGAAGCCGCCGCCGAATGCGGCGAACAGCACGCGCGCACCGTCGAGCACGCGCCCCTCGCCGTGTGCCACGGCGAGCGCGTACGGGACGGAGGCGGCCGACATGTTGCCGGTCAGCTCGATGCAGTCGACGACCCGCGTCGTGTCGAGCTCGAGCCGCTCGGCGACGGCTCTGAGGATGCGGCCGTTCGCCTGGTGGTAGACGAACAGGTCGACGTCGGCGAGCGTCACGGCGGCGGCCTCGACGACCTCCTGCGTGACCTCGACGATGCGGTTGACGGCGTGCTTGAAGGTCGCGTGGCCGTCCATCTCGATCGTGCTGCCGCCCTCGCGCGCCAGGTGCAAGAACTCCGGTGAGCTGGCGTCGTGGCGCAGCAGGATCGGCCCCACCCGCGACGGACCAGCCGACGGCGCCAGCACGACCGCGCCCGCGCCGTCGGCGAACAGCATCGCCGTCTGCTTCGAGGCGTGGTCGGTGATGCGGCTGATGAAGTCGGCGCCGACGACGAGCACGCGCTGTGCGCGGCCCGCTTCGACGTGCGCGGCGCCGATCGACAGCGCCGTCAGGAAGCCGGTGCAGGCGGCGTTGACCTCGATCGTGCCGGCGCCGAGCGCGTCGAGCTCGTGCGCGAGCGCGGCCGCAGCGTTCGGCATGCGCTCGTCGGGCGTGAGCGTGCCGACGACGACGAGGTCGAGCTCCGCGGCGGTGACGTCTGCGCGCTCGAGCGCCTCGCGGCTCGCGGCGGCGGCGACGTCCGTCAGCCGTTCGTCAGGCTGCGCGTGACGGCGCTCGCGAATGCCGGTGCGCGTGTAGATCCACTCGTCTGTCTTGCCGATGCGCGCCGCGACCTCGTCGTTCGTGACGCTGCGCGCCGGCAGGCTCGCCCCGACCGAGAGGATCGCGACACCGCGGAATCTCGGCACGGCCGCGGCCTCGGCCGTCGGCGCGAGCAGCGCATCCTCAGGCACCGACGGCCTCCAGTTGCTCGGCGGCGAGCGCCTCGACGTCCGGCACCGTGCGCTTGACGAGCCCGGTCAGGACCTTCCCCGGGCCGGTCTCGACAAAGCGTTCGACGCGCTGCGCACGCAACGCGAGCAGCGTCTCACGCCAGCGGACCGGCATCGTGAGCGCGTCGGCGAGCTGCGAACGCACGTCGTCGAACGGCGCCGTCGTAATCGAGCTGACGACCGTCACGTCCGGCTCGCGAAAGTCGATCGCGGCCAACGCCGCTTCCAGCTCCGGCCGCGCTCCGGCCATCGCGGGCGAGTGGAAGGCACCGGTGACAGGCAGCGGCACCGCGCGCAGGCCCTGCTCGCGCGCCGCCTTGCCGGCCGCCCCAAAGGCGGCCTTCGCACCGGACAGCACAACCTGGTTCGGCGCATTGTCGTTCGCCACCGTCAAGCCAGCGACAGCGGCAATCTCAGCGGCGTGCTCGGCAGCGCCCTTGCCCAGCAGCGCAAGCATCGAGCCGTCGCCGGCGCGCTCGCCGGACTCCTGCATCAGCCGCCCGCGCGTCGCGACGAGCCGCAATCCGTCCTCAGCGCTGAGCGCCTCGGCCGCCACCAACGCCGCGACCTCGCCGAGCGAGTGACCGGCGTAGGCGACGCCGGCGATCCCAGCGTCGCGCAACCGCTCGAACCCGACGACGCTTGCGCAGTAGATCGCCGGCTGCGCAAAGCGCGTGCCGTCGCCAACGCGCGCAAACGGATCGTCCCCCGCGACCTCGCAGGCGAGCGAGAGCAGGTCCGGACGCGCCGCCGCGACCTCGTCGCGCATCTCGGCGGTCTGGCTTCCCTGGCCGGGGAAGAGGATTGCCGTGTCGGGCACCATGTCGATGGATACGCCGCGACCGGCCGCACAACTACACGCGATCGTGCGGGCGCCCCCCGGTCGGGGGGTCAGCGCGGGAGCGGAAGGGGGGCGATTCGCGCCGCGGACTCAGCTTCGGCGCAGCCAGGCCTCGAGCTTGGAGACGCGAAATGGGGGCCGTGCCGGGCTCGAAGCGGACGGCCTCGCAGAGCGAGTTGAGCTGCTCCGTCAGCGGCTCGACGGAGAGAGGCAGCGTATTGTCGACGTAGACACCACGTTCATCTGCACCGCAGAGTAGTGGGGGTCGGCGGGTTCGCCGACCCTTACTAACCCAGCAGCCCGATGCGCTGCGCGCGTTGCACGGCCTCGGCGCGGTTGCGCGCCTTCAACTTGCGGTAGAGCGCGCTCGTGTGCTCCTTGACCGTGTGCGGCGAGAGGTAGAGCTCCGCGGCGATCTCGCGGTTCGTCGAGCCGGTGGCGATCAGCGCGAGCACCTCCTGCTCGCGCTGCGAGAGCAGCGTCGAGGGCTGGTCGGCCTGCGGCGGGAACATCGTCATCCCGAGCCCGACCATCCGCACCGCCATCGCGACGTCGTGCGCACCCCAGTCCTTGGAGACGAAGCCTGACGCGCCGGCCGCTCTCGCGGCCTGCGGCGAGATCCGTCCCGCGCCGGAGATCAGCAGCACGCGCGTCTCGGGCGACTGCGCCCGGATCGTCTCGCACAGGTCCGCACCCGACTCGTGCCCGAGGAACAGGTCGACGAGCGCGACGTGCGGGCGGTAGCGGCTCGTCAGCTCGAGCGCCTCGGTCACGTTGCGCGCCGCCAGGCAGCGCTCGACCCACGACTGCTCCCCGAGCAGCTGGCGAAAGCCCCAGTGCACGACGTCGTGGTCGTCGACCACGAGCACGCGCAGGCGCCGCTCCTCGCTCATCCGTCGATCTCCCCACCGGTCGTCAGCGACGACGCCGGGACCGGCACCGGCACGACGAGCCGCACGCGCCAACCCGGCGGATCGCTGGACTTCTCGGGACCGAACTCGACGAAGCCGCCGTGCTGCAGCGCCTCGAAGGAGGCCAGTCGCAGGCCCATCCCGGCGCCCGGCCCGCCTCCACCGTCGGCGCGCACGCCGTCGTTGCGAACTTCGAGCGAGAAGGTGTCGCCGTCGTGCTGCACGAGCACGTCCACCCGCGCCGGCTCAGCGTGCTTGGCAGCGTTGCGCAGCGCCTCCGCGAGCACGGACTGCGCGACGCCCTCGAGCCGCGACGGCACCTCCACCCCGCTCGGCCAGTCGAGCTCCACCGGCAGACCGGTCTGCTGTGTGAGGCGCGGGATCTCTGCGCGCAGCATCGTGCCAGTCTCGTGGGCGACGGGCGCGAGCGGACGCTCCAGCGCCGAGCGCAGGTCGGCGAGCGCCTCGACCATCTCGGTGCGGCAGCGCTCGCGTTGCTCGTCGGTCATCGGCTGCTGCGCGCTCAGCACGAGCGAGACGCCGAACAGCCGCTGCATGACGCGCTCGTGGATCTCGCGCGCAAGGTCGATCCGCTCGCCAAGACGACGCGTGCGCTCCTGCTGGCGCGTCGCGCGACGCGCGGTTGCGGCGAGCGCGGCCGTCTTGCCGAGCGTCCACATCAGGTGGCGCTCGCCGTCGGCCAGCTCGAAGTCGCCGCCGCCGCGATCGGCGGCGATGATGCCGTACTGGTGACCGGCCGCCGCCAGCGGCGTGCAGACGAGCGAGGTGATGCCGAGCAGCGCCGCGTAGTCGCGCGGAACCTCGCGCTCGATCGCATCTGAATGGACGACGATCACGCGGTCCTCGATCAATGCGCGCTGGGCGATCGGGGCCTGGTCGAGCGTCGGGCGCAGCGCCGCCAGGCGCGTGTAGGAGATCCCGTGCGAACCGACCGCGCGGACGCGCTGGCGTCCGACGTCGTAGAGAAAGATCGCCGCGCGACGCATCGTCGTCAACCGGCAGATCGCCTCGCAGATGCGGTGGTAGAACTCGCTCGACGTCGTGTCGCTCTCGATCTCCGAGAGCAAGTCGACGAACACCTCGAGCGGCTCGACCCCCGCGAACAGGCTCGTCTCCCGTGCCGGAGACGCCGAATTCGCAGTGCTCACAGCACTCGATCGTACGCCTCGTCCCCTCGCGGCCGCGGCCTGTCGCGTCGGCGCTACCCCCTGATCGGGGGGTGCTGTTACGCCGCCGCTGCGGTCAGCGGGTGCTGTGCGCGGATGTTGTAGAGCGTGCTGCGCTCGGCAGCGGGGCGCCCTGCGGCGTGCGCGGCTGCGATCAGCTCGGGCGGGTCGAGCTTGACACCGTGATAGCTGCCGGCGAGGCGACTGATCGACTCCTCCATCAGCGTGCCGCCGAGGTCGTTCACGCCCCAGCGCAGCGACTCGGTTGCGGTGTCGAGGCCCATCTTCACCCAGCTCGCCTGCACGTTCCGGATCGAGCGGCCAAGCGCCAAGCGGAACACCGCGGTGTGCTTGAGGTTCTCCTCGCGGCTGATCTCCTCGACGCCGTGCGTGCGGCCGAGCAGCGTGTGGAACGGAATGAAGCTGAGCGGCACGAACTCGGTGATCCCACCGGTGCGCTCCTGAAGCGTGCGGATCACGCGCATGTGCTCGGCCAGCTCCCACGGCTCCTCGATGTGCCCGAACATCACCGTGCTCGTCGACCGCAGCCCGGCGTTGTGCGAGGCCTCGATGATCTCGACCCACCGCGCCACGGGCAGCTTGTTCGGGCTGATCCGCTCGCGCACCCCGTCGTGCAGAACCTCCGCGGCGGTGCCGGGAGTCGAATCCAGGCCGGCGTCGCGCAACCGTGCGAACACCTCGCCAGGCGCCAGGCCGCTGATGTCGACCATGTGCGCAATCTCCATCGGGCTGTAGGCGTGCAGATGCAGCTCAGTCTCCTGGCTGGCGGCCTCGTCCTTGGCTACGCGCAGCCAATGCAGGTAGTCCTCCAACTGCCAGTCCGGGTGGATGCCCGACTGGATGCACAGCTCGCTCGCGCCGTAGTCGATCGCCTCGCTCACGCGCCGACGGAACTCCGGCTCGTCGTGCTCGTAGGCGTCCGGCGAGCGCTTGCCCTGTCCGAACCCGCAGAACGCGCATCCGACCGTGCAGACGTTCGAGACGTTGATGTTGCGGTTCACGACGAACGTCACCGTCTCCCCCGTCAGCTCGGAGCGCAGCTCGTCGGCGGCCGCGCGGATCTCCTCGATCGCCTCCGGCCGCGTCTCAGCGAACAGCGCGGTCAGCTCGTCGCCCGAGAGCCAGTGCCCGTCGCGCGCCTTCTCCACCGCCGGCCCCACCAGATCGCGATTGATCGCAAACGGCGCGTCCTGGCGACCCGATCCACGCCGCGGGATAAAGCTCCAGTACTTCGCCTTCACGACGTCGAGCACCCCCTGCCCCATCCACTCGCTGTCGATGTACTGCGGATAGACACACAGGCGCTCCGTGAGCGCAACGCCATCCTGCGCGAGCCGCTTGCGCACCTGATGCGGCGACGGAAACGGATGCTCCGGGCTGATGTGATCTCCGTTGGCGCTCAACCCGCCGAGATCCGTCGCGCCCGCGGCCACCAGCTCCGGCCACCAGTCCGCCAGGTTCGGCGGCACCTGCACACCGACGTCCGGCATCAACTCACGCGCGACCGCGATCAACCGCTTCATCCCGTCGATCGAGATCGGGCCCGCGCCGCCCTGCGCCCATGCGGGCAGCGGCACGTCCGGCCCCTCGTGCAAACCAGTCTGCCAATAGCGCTCCGCCGCCTCCGTCGCGATCTGCGCCGGCTCCTGCCCGTAATACCGGTCGTGCGGTACGAAGTTCTGCAGGATCACCTCTTGCAGATGGCCGTGCTCGGCATGCACCGCCGCGAGCGCTCCGAGCGCCGCGACGCGGTCCTCCTCCGTCTCGCCGATGCCGACCAGGATCCCGCTCGTGAACGGGATCCGCAGCTCCCCTGCGTCACGGATCGTCTGCAATCGCAGCGCCGGATCCTTCGTCGGCGAGCCCTGATGCGCGACCAGGTCCGAGCGCGTCGACTCCAGCATCAACCCCTGCGAGGCCGTCACCTCCCGCAACCGCCCGAGCTCCTCCCGCGACAGCGCGCCAAGGTTCGTGTGCGGCAGCAGCCCTCGCTCCAGCGCCCGCTCGCACGCCCACGACACGTACGCGACGAAGTCCGCGAAGCCGAGCACCGCAAGCCGCTCGCGGACCCCCGGATGATGCGCCGGATCGTCCCCGGTCAGCACCAGCAGCTCCTTCACCCCACGCCGTGCTGCGCCGTCGATCAGCGCCTCGACCTCGTCCGGTGTGTGCAGGTGCAGTCTATGCGTCCGAAACGCGCAGTACTTGCAATGCGACACGCACGTTCGCGACAGCGAGAGCGTGACATTTCGCGAGAACGTGACCCGGCGACGCATCCCGGCGCAGTCTAGTCGCGCCCGCCGCCCTGGCCCGCGGCGCCGTGTCGCCCCACCGCACAGCAGGGCGCCACCGACCCCGCCGTCTCCGCGCGCTTTCGTCGCGAAGCACGACAGACACGCAACGCGGCCCGCCACAGCATGCCGCCGCGTGGACGACTTCCCGTCGATGAAGGCCCGCCGCCTGCTCGCCGTCCTCATGCGCGAGCCGCTCAACTACCGCGTCGTGCGCCAGACCGGATCGCACCGGACGCTCCGCGCACCGGGACGGCCACAGGTCACGTTCGCGTTCCACAGCCGCGAGTTGCGACCGCGAGAGGTGCGCCACGTCCTTCTGAGAGAGGTCGGACTTGCCGAATCCGAGGCGCTCGATCTACTCTGAGGAGACCATGCGCACCATCCGCATCACCCATCACGACGAGGGCGTCTACGGCTGGTGGTTCACCTCGTCGGACATCCCCGGGCTCGTCGGCGGCCCCGACAACGATGCCGATTTCGAGGCATCGTGTCGTTGGGCCGAGGACGCCGTCCGTTTTCACCTGGAGGGCGAGGCGGAGGAGCGCGGGGAGCCGAGCGTCGAGGATGCGCGCGTCGTGCACCTCGTGGCGAGCCCCGCCGCCGCGTAGGCTCAGCCAGCGCGCCGCCCCGCCGCGCGCCTCCCTATCCTGCCGGGCCGATGCGCCGCATCCTGCCCCTCCTCGCGCTCCTCGCGACTGCCGCGCTGCTCGCCGCCTGCGGCGGCTCCACGAGCGACGATCGGCCCAACGCCGACGCGACGCTGATGCTCGACTTCACGCCCAACGCGGCGCACGCCGGTATCTACTCAGCCGTCGCGCACGGCTTTGACGACGCGGAGGGCGTGCACCTGAAGGTGCGTGTGCCGGGCAGCTCGACCGACGCGGTGAAGCTGCTGCTGTCCGGCCGCACGCAGTTCTCGGTGATGGACATCCACGACCTCGCACTCGCGGGCGCGAGAGGCCGCGACCTCGTCGCCGTCATGTCGATCGTGCAGCGTCCGCTCGCCGCCGTCCTCACGACGCCCGACGTCAAGAGCCCGCGCGACCTCGCGGGCCAGAAGGTCGGCGTGACCGGACTGCCGAGCGACGACGCGGTGCTGCGCTCGATCGTCACGGGCGCCGGCGGCGACTACGACGCCGTCGAGAAGGTCACGATCGGCTTCAACGCCGTGCCCGCCCTGCTCGGCGGCAGAGTCGCCGGCGCGACCGCCTTCTGGAACGTGGAGGGCGTCGCGCTGAAGAGCGAGCGCCCTGGCATGCACGACTTCCGCGTCGACGCCTACGGCGCGCCGCCGTATCCCGAGCTCGTGCTGGTCACCACGCGGGCACGCCTGCGCGAAGACCCCGCGCTCGTCCACGCGACCGTGCGCGCACTCGTGCGCGGCTACGGCGTCACCGTCCACGATCCGGCGAGCAGCCTGCACGACCTCGAGTCGCGCGTGCGCGGGCTCGACGCCAGACAGCTGCAGACGCAGCTCGACGTGCTGATCCCCGCACTGTCGCCCCCGGGCGGTCGCATCGGCGGTCTCGACCCGCGGGTGCTCGCACGCTGGGCCCGCTGGGAGGCGCGTTTCGGGATCGTCGACACGCCGCCCGACGTCCGACGCCTGTTCGACACGCAGGTTGTGCCGGACTCGGGCGCTGCCAGCGACGACGCGGCCTAGCTACAGCCGGTCCTGACCGCGCATAAGCAGGCGATTCGCGCCGCGCTGCGTGACCCGCCGCACGAGCCCAGGCGTGCCGATCCGCAGCATCGCCGCGAGCCAGTACGGGCGCGGGACGTAACGCTCTGCGCGCCCGCCGGGACCGGCGTCCATGATCGCCTCGGCCACGCTTGCGGGCTTCGCGACGGCCCAGCCGGTCGCGCGGCGCTCGACCAGCATCGTCTGCGGAAAGCCCTCCGTCGCGACGAATCCGGGCAGCACGAGCCCGACGTGCACACCGTTCGGCTGCTCCTCCAGATGGAGCGAGTCGGTCCACCCTGCGAGCGCGAACTTGCTCGCCGAGTAGGCGCCGCCGGCCGCGCGACCGACGCGGCCCGCCGTCGAGGCGACGTTGACGATCGATGAGGGGGCGCTCCCCCGCAGCAGCGGCAGCAGCGCCTCGGTCAGGCGCACCTGCGCGTCGAAGTTCAAGGCCATCGTGCGCCGCACGTTCTCCCAGCCGCCTTCGGCGAACGGTGCGTTCCAGGAGCCGCCGGCATTGTTGACGAGCAGGTCCAGCCGGCCGCCGTGCTCGCGCTCCAAGGCCTCGCGCACGCGCGCAGGCGCGTCGTCGTCGGTCAGGTCCACTGCCACCACGGTGGCGCCACCGATCTCCTCCGCCAACGCGCGCAGACGATCCTCGCGCCGAGCGACCAGCACCAGCCGCGCCCCCGGCTCAGCCGCGAGCCGGCGGACCGTCGCCTCGCCGATCCCGCTCGATGCACCGGTGACGACCGCAATCATGCGGCCGAAGTCTGCCGGCTCTGCGCCGCGCGTGCGACGCCTACTGCGCGCGCAGCGCGCGGAACGCCTGCATCGCCGACTCCGGCCGACCCCACGCGTGCGTCACCTCGACGCGCCCGCTGCGCACCTCGCGCAGCGCGAGGTCGCCGGCGATCGCGGCGTCGTCGAGCAATCTCAGCGAGCCATGCACCGCCGGCACCGCGGCCGCATGGCCGAAGCGATGCGCGACGAGGATCCGCCAGTGCCAGTCGTGTCTCGAGTACGGCTGTGCGTTGCACGTGACGAGGTAGACGGCGGCGTCGACGTACTGCGACTCGTCGTGCAGGCGCACGTCGAGTTCGAGATCGGTCCAGTCATCCGGCAGCGAGTCGACGATCTGCTGGAACGTGTCGGCGAGCGAGGTCGGCATCGCCGAAAGCGTACCCCGCTCAGCCCGCGAACGTCTGGTAGAGCAGGAAGACGTTCAGCGCGATGATCGCGGCCGCGACGAGCGAGGCGACGACCGTCGTCGAGCGGTGGTTCACGAGCTCGCCCATCACGTCGCGGCGGCGCGTCAGCCAGATCAGCGGCACGAGCGCGAACGGGATGCCGAACGACAGCACGACCTGGCTGATCACCAGCGCGCGCGTCGGGTTCACGCCGATTGCCAGCACCATCAGCGCCGGCGCCATCGTCACGAGTCGCCGCAGGGCAAGCGGAATCGTGCGCGCGATGAAGCCCTGCATGATGACCTGGCCGGCGTAGGTGCCGACGCTGGAGCTGGCGAGGCCGGAGGCGAGCAATGCACCGGCGAACGCAAGCGCCGCTCCGCCGCCGACGAGCGCGTCGAAGCCGTTGTAGGCGCCCTCGATCGTGTCGACCTGCGTGAGACCGGAGTCGTGGAACAGCGACGCGGCGACGATCAGCATCAGCATGTTCACCACGCCCGCCAGCGCCATCGCGATCAGCACGTCGAGCCGCATGAAGCGCAGCAGGTGCCGGCGCTCGCCGTCGTCCTCGGCGGGGATCCGCTCCTGCGTGAGCGCCGAGTGCAGGTAGATCACGTGCGGCATCACGGTCGCGCCGAGGATGCCGGTGGCGAGCAGCACCGCATCGCCGCCTTGGAAGCTCGGCACGAAGCCGCCCGCCACGGCGCCCCAGTCGGCCCCGATCTTCAGCGTCTCGTAGAGGAAGCCGAGCAGGATCAACGCGAGCATCGCCCCGATCGCCAGCTCGAAGCGGCGGTAGCCGCGCGACTGCAGCGCGAGGATCCCGAACGCGACGACGGCGGTCATCAGGCCGGCAACGAACAGCGGCACGCCGAACAGCAGGTTGAGCGCGATCGCAGCGCCGATGAACTCGGCCAGGTCGGTCGACATCGCGATCACCTCGGCCTGCGCCCACAGCCCCCAGGAGGCGGGACGCGGGAGGTGGTCGCGGCACAGCTCCGGCAGGTTGCGGCCGGTCGCGAGGCCGACCTTCGCCGACAGCGTCTGGATCAGCATCCCCATCAGGTTCGCCGCGAGCACGACCCACAGCAGCGTGTAGCCGAACTCGGAGCCGCCGGCGATGTTCGTCGCGAAGTTGCCCGGGTCGACGTAGGCGATCGCCGCGACGAAGGCGGGCCCCAGCAGCGGCAGGATCCCGCGCAGGCCGCGCCGTGCGCGGATCCGCTGGAGCTCGCTCGGCGGCGGCAGCGTGATGGCGGAAGCGGCGGCCGGGTCGGCGAGCGGCGGAGGGGGCGGCGGGGTCACCCAACTGATTGTGGCATACCTAAACCATGGATGTGAAGCGCCGCAGCAGGCGGTCGGAGAAGCCAGCGCCCCTCGCTATCCTCGACCGCGTGGCGACCGCTCCCCCACAACTCGACGCCGATCGCGCCATCCGTGAGGCGTGCGGCCTTGTCGACCGCTCCGAGCGCGGCAAGCTCGCGTTCACGGGCAGCGGGGCCAAGACATTCCTGCAAGGCCAGGTCACGAACGACGTCGAGGCGCTGACGCCGGGTACCGGCTGCTACGCCGCGCTGCTGAGCCCAAAAGGCAAGATGCTCGGCGACCTGCGCATCCTCGACACCGGCGAGAAGCTGCTGCTCGACACAGAGCGCAGCGCGCTGCAGGCGATCTTCAACGTGCTGCATCGTGCGCGCGTCGGCTTCGACGCCGACCTGCACAAGCGCACGCTGCAGTCCGGGCTGCTCTCGCTCGTCGGCCCCACCGCGCGGGGCGTCGCGGGGCCGGAGGCGGAGGCGTTGCCGGATGAGGAGCATGCCAACGCCAACGCCGAGATCAACGGCATCGCCGCGCGCGTCATCGCGACGGACGTCGGCATCGACCTGATCTGCGACGCCGAACAGACGGCCGCACTCATTACCGCGTTGACCGCCCGTGGCGGCCAGCCGGTGCCCGAGGCCACGGCCGAGATCCTTCGTATCGAGCATGGGCGTCCGCGCTACGGCGTCGACCTCGACGACGCGACGATCCCCCAGGAGGCCGGCCTCAACGAGCGCGCGGTCTCTTTCACGAAGGGCTGCTACGTCGGTCAGGAGACGGTCGCGCGACTCTTCTACAAGGGCAAGCCCAACCGTCACCTGCGCGGGCTGCGGCTGTCAGCCCCCGTGAGCACCGGCGCCGAGCTCACGCTCGACGGCAAGGTCGTCGGCCGCCTCGGCAGCGTCGCCGACTCTCCCGTCCACGGCCCGATCGGCCTCGGGCTCGTGCGCCGCGAGGCCGAGCCCGGAGCGATGCTCACCGTTGGCGAGGCGACCGCGACAGTCGCCGAGCTGCCCTTCTGACGGCCTGCCGTCGTGTCGCGACCGCGCGCCGGGGTAGGATGTGTGGTGCACGGGGTCACCGAAGATGGAAGGAGGCGCCCGATGACCACATTCGCAGCCGACCACGACACCAGCCGCCAGCTCGAGCAGCTCGACGAGCGGACGCGCACGGCGTGGCAGACATATCGCGAGAGCACCTCGACGCTCGCCGGATCGGACTACGAGGAGGCCGAGTCGATCTCCTGGGACCGTCTTCAGCGCGCCCTCGAGGAGCTCTCGGACGAGCGCGAGCGGCTGGTCGGCGCCGGCACCGCCGCGTCTGCCGGCGACGCGTCCTGACCGCGCATCGTCCTTGCCGCGCGGCTGGGCCGCCCGGTCGACGGCCGGCTCGCGATTGACTGGCCAGTCAGCTAAGGTTCCCGCGCGGCGGCGTCGGGGGTGCCGTCGGACGACGATTCGGTGACCGAAACCGAACACCGACAGGCCACGAGGGAGACCCAAGCCACGATGCGGACGCGGATGCTCGGAGCGCTCAGCGCCATGGCGCTTATCGCCCTCGCTTGCGTCGGTTGCGGCGACAGCGGCGACGTCTACGACAACGCGTCGCGCCCCCCCGCGCCGATCTCGATCTCGATCGCCATTTCAGGCGAGCGCATCGGCGTCGCCCCGGCGCGCATCGGTGCCGGCCCCGTCGTACTGCTGATCTCCAACCAGAGCAGCCGCTCTCGCGACGTCACGCTCACGGCACGGGGTGGCTCGGACAGCTCGTGCGTCGAGTCCGACGCCTCGAGCGGCCCGATCAATCCCCAGGGTGTCGCCCGGATTCAGCTGCCGCTCGTCGAAGGCACGTGCGAGGTCGGCGTCGCCGACGGCAGGCTCGCGCCCGTGCGGCTGACGGTCGGTCCCGAGCGCGAAAGCGCCCAGCAGGACCTGCTGCAGCCCTGAGGGGCGTCTCGCCGCGCAGCGCGGACCGTGTCCGCCGCCGGGGCTAGCGTCCTGCCGGATGCAGGTGCTCGACGCCATCGACGAGCGCGCGATCGACGATCTCACTGCGCGCAGAGAGTTCTTCTGGCTCGACCTGGTCGACCCGACCCCGGAGCAGTTGGCCGGGCTCGCGCAGCGCTTCCACTGGCACTCACTCGCGCTCGAGGACATGCAGAAGCGGGGCCAGCGCCCGAAGCTCGACCGCTACGGCGACCACATGCTGCTCGTCTTCTATGGCGCCCGCCAGATCGGGCACCAGGCGCCGGACGTGATCGAGGTGCACCTCGTCGTCAGCGGCGACTGGGTCGTGACGGTGCGCCAGGGCGGCTGCAACGAGCTCGACGAACTGCGCCAGCGGCTGCCGGCCGACCATACGAAGGGCGAGCAGTTCGTCGTCTACCGCATCCTCGACACGCTCACCGACACCTTCTTCCCGGTGCTCGACGGAATCGACGACGCGATCGACGAGTTGGAGGACGCGATCGTGCTCGGGCCCGACGACGAGCAGCTGCAGCGCATCTTCCACCTCAAGCGCAGCCTCGTGACTATGCGGCGCATCATCACGCCGCAGCGCGACCTCGCCGCACGCACGATCGAGGACCTCGCCGACCTGCCCGGCCTCGACCCCGGCACGCGCGACTACTTCCGCGACGTCTACGACCACCTGATCCGCCTGTCCGACATGGTCGACTCCTACCGCGACCTGCTGACCGGCGCGATGGACGTCTACCTGTCGACCGTCTCAAACCGCACGAACGTCGTCATGAAGCAGCTGACGCTCGTGGCGACGATCTTCCTGCCGATCACGGCGCTGACCGGCTTCTTCGGCCAGAACTTCGGCTGGCTCGTGCTGCACGTGCGCTCGCTGTGGGCATTCATGACGTTCGGGGTCGGCGGGATCGTGCTGTCGTGCGCGATCCTCTTCCTCTGGTTCAAGCGCAGCCGCTTCTTCGACTGACCCGCTGGCTGGATAGGCGACTGTCCTCGCATCGCTACGATGCGGCCCTTCCACCTTCCTTATCGAACTCTGAAGAGGTGCCGTGTGGCTGTTGACGTGAGCCAGGTCGCGACGGTCGCGACCGAGCCGGGGACGCTCCCCGAGACGATGACCGCGTGGGTGATCCGCGAGGAGCGCCTGGGCGAGCCGACCGACGCGTTCCAGCTCGAGGAGATCGAGACGCCGCAGCCCGGCGCCTTCGAGGTCATCGTGCGCGTGATGGCCGCCGGCGTCAACTTCAACAACGTGTGGGCGGCGCTCGGCGAGCCCATCTCGGTGATGCGCTACGGCGATCACCCGCAGTACGGCCACCACATCGGCGGCTCCGACGCGTCCGGCATTGTCTGGAAGGTCGGCGAGGGCGTCACGCGCTGGACGCCCGGCGACGAGGTCGTGATCCACTGCAACCAGAGCTGCGGCGAGTGCCCCGAGTGCAACGGCCTCGACCCCATGGCCTGCACGCAGCAGAAGATCTGGGCCTACGAGACGAACTGGGGATCCTTCGCCGACTACTGCCTCGTACAGGCGCAGCAGCTGCTGCCCAAGCCCGCGCACCTGACCT
>Ga0126311_10000106_pt1 | contig 41244 bp, 32 predicted proteins | sample Plot61_FD_92539 | JGI IMG/M metagenome (GOLD analysis project Ga0126311, IMG submission 92539) | Serpentine soil microbial communities from UC McLaughlin Reserve, CA, USA - Plot61 | ecosystem: Environmental > Terrestrial > Soil > Grasslands | place: USA: UC McLaughlin Reserve, Lake County... | reverse complement strand
GCCGAGGCCGAAGAGCGCGCAGACGGTCGCGGTCGCGACGCCGTGCTGCCCCGCGCCCGTCTCGGCGATGACCCGCTTCTTGCCCATCCGGCGCGCGAGCAGGACTTGCCCGAGCGCGTTGTTGATCTTGTGCGAGCCCGTGTGCGAGAGGTCTTCGCGCTTGAGGTAGACGCGCGCGCCGCCGGCGTGCGCGGTCAGGCGCGCGGCGTGGAAGAGAGGCGTCGGACGGCCCGAGTAATCTTTCAGCAGTAGTTCAAACTCGCTCTGAAAACTCGCGTCGTCACGGGTCGCGTCGAAGGCTTCGGTCAGCTCTTCGAGCGGGGCCATCAAAGTCTCCGGCACGTAGCGCCCGCCGTACCGACCCCAGTGCCCTCCCGCGTCCGGTTGTGAAAGAATTGTAGCGCTCATCGCTCTGCCGACCTCTGCTTGATGCTCACTTCCCGCGCTTCCCAACGCGCCCCGGAGATGAGTTCCATCAGCGCCCGCGCGGGCCGTGCGGCGCGCATCAAAGACTCGCCGACCAGAAAGCCCTTGTACCCGAGCGACGCGAGACGTGTGATGTCACCGCCATGCCTGATGCCGCTCTCGCTGACGAGCAGCGCTCCGCGCGGGGCGCGTTCGGCGAGGCGCTCGGAGACTTCGAGCGAGACCTGGAACGTATGCAGGTCCCGGTTGTTCACGCCGATGAGGGTCGCGCCGCAGGCTTCGGCCCGCAGCATCTCTCCGAGGGTGTGCACCTCCACCAGCGCGTCCATCTCCAGCTCCTCCTCGGCCGTGCGGCGCAAGCGTGTGAGTTCGGCGTCGCCCAGCGCCGCGACGATCAGGAGGGCCGCGTCCGCCCCAGCCGCGGCCGCCTCGTAGAGCTGCGCCTCGTCGAGGATGAAGTCTTTGCGGAGCACGGGCAGCCCCACCGCGGCGCGCACCGCGCGCAAGTCCGCGAGCGAGCCGCGGAAGTACGCCTCTTCGGTCAAGACCGAGACGGCGGCGGCCCCACCCGCCTCGTACTCCCACGCAAACCAGGCCGGGTCCGCCTGCGGGCGGATGACGCCCTTCGAAGGCGAGGCGCGTTTGAACTCTGCGATCACGCCGAGGCCCGCCCGCCCGCGGAGCGCCGCGCTCAGCGCCCGCGGGCGGGCGCCGCGCCGCGCCGCGTGCGCCGCCGTCTTCAAGCATGCGACGCGGGCCGCATCCGAGGCGCGTTCGAGCCGCGCCCTCTTCGTCTCGATGATTTGCCTAAGGAACATCTGCGTGTCCTTATCAGGGTGTCGGTGGTCGCCGCCGCTCAGTGAAGCCCGTGGAGGACGCAGGCGTTGGTGGCGCTCACGAGCTGGTCCAGTTTGAGCAGCGCCGCCCCGCTATCTATGCTCTCTTCGGCGAGACGCGCCGCCCGCGCGGGGTCTTCGGCCCTGCCGGCGACGAGCAGCGCCGCCGCCGCGTTGATGACGACGAGGTCGCGCGCCTCGTCGCGCCTCTCGCCGCTCAGCACGTCGTGGATGATCTCGGCGTTGGCCTTCGCGTCGCCGCCGCGGCAGCCCTTCAGGCTCGCGCGCCGGAGGCCGAAGTCGGCCGGCTCTACCTCCAGGAGCCGCACCTCGTCAGCCTTGACCTCCGCCACGACGGTCGAGTCCGCTAGCGTAATCTCGTCCAACCCGTCGTTGCCCCTGACAACCCAAGCCCCCCCCACGCCGAGCAGCGCCAGCGTGTTCGCCATCGGCTCAATCAGCCGCCGGTGCCACACGCCGACGAGCTGGCGCGGCGCGCCTGCCGGGTTGGCTAGGGGGCCGAGCAGATTGAAGACGGACTGTACGCCCAGCTCGCGCCTCACTCCCGCCACGCGCGCCGTCGCGCCGTGGTAGAGCGGCGCGAACATGAAGCAGATGCCGAACCGGTTGAGGCAGCCCTCCGAGACCTCCGGCGTCACGTCGATCCGCACGCCGAGGTGCGAGAGCACGTCAGCGCTGCCCGAGCGGCTGGTGACGGCGCGGTTGCCGTGCTTGGCGACGGGCAACCCCGCCCCGGCCGCGACGAAGGCGGCGGCCGTCGAGACGTTGAAGGTCTTGACCGGGCTCGACCCCGTGCCGGCCGTGTCTATGAAGATCTTGTGGGCCGGCCTGACGCGAGTCGCGCGCGCGCGCATGGCCGCCGCCATCCCGGCCAGCTCCTCGACCGTCTCGCCCTTGACGGCCAGCGCCACCAGCAGTGCGCTCAGTTGCGCGTCGGTGACGGCGGGGTCGAGCATCACATTGAAGAGGTCCGCGGCCCCCCCGTGCCCCAAGTGCTCGCCCTGCATCAGCCCCTGGAGCAGTGCGCACGCTCGCGCGTTCGCCTGCCCCGCCTCCCGGCCCTGCGGGATTTTAAAGATGTCAGGCGTCATAGCTGTTCCCCCTCCGCATTACGCAGGCGCCGCGGGACGCAGACGAAACATCCGGTGTGACCGACCGGACTCTCATGGCTTACCGAGGGGTAAGGTAAGGACGGGTCACAACCGCGCTCTTTAATAATCCCTGCGCCGGCCGGCGGTTAGCTTCCATTCGCGCGAATCTTCCGGCGAACGGTAGAGTGGCAGCAGCCCGTAATTTCGAGCTGCTGCCATTTCGACCGCTTAGAGGCATCATCAAAGTTTCGCGTTAATAGCGCGCGGTGCCATCGAAGTAACTTTGGGCCTTCGACCAAACCAGCTCGCCGACCTGCCGTCCGATCACCTGTCCCTGCACGTTCCCATCCATGAAGTGGATGCCGCCGTAGAGGCGTGACATGCCGGCCTCCTCCACCGCCTCGGTGAAAGTGGCCCAGGACAGCGTGGTGTTCCTGGCCGGCGTTAAGCCCGGCTCCGTGTGCGACGACCCCGCCTTGATCGTCACCTTGTCGCCGAAGGCGTCGCTGCCCGTGAAAGACTTCAAGACCTCGGCGGCCGCCGCGCTGAAGGCGCTGTGGCCGGAAGTGTACTCGGGGAACGGCGGCGTGGTGAAGGTGTTGGGCTGGTAGGGTATCCAGTCCTCACCCCGCATCTGGACAGTCCCGAGGCCGGGGCCGCCCCATGACCTGATGGGCTTGCCCGCCTTGAGGAAGCGGATGGCGGTGATGGGGCGGGGCGAGTCGTAAGCGAGCTTGGCGTCCCAGGTGGCGATGCCGGCGTCGAGCAGCGCGTTAGTCAGTGCGAAGAACATCTTGATGTCCTGATCCAGCGTGTGGCGATCACGCCGCGATACGAACTCTGCGAACAGGCACCAGTGGCCGGGGGGAAGCTCTGAGTTGGGGCCATCGGCCCAGTACTCGGCGATCACCTTCTCCCTGTCCGTAAGGTTGGCGGTGATGTGCAGAATTTGGTTTGCCTGCGCGGTGTATGAGCCGTGTGGGAAGCGTGCCGGGCCTTCAGCCGGCCGGAACATCGCGCCGGACGACATGGCGAAGGGGGTGACCAGGCCCCAGTACGGCCCGACATACGAGGGGCTGAGGTTGTACTGGCCCGTCGCCGGGTTGAAAAACCTTAGCGGCTGCCAGCGGTTCGGGTCATTAATCCGGTCGGGCGTGTTGACCGGCTGATAGCCCGTATAGTCTGCGTAAGGGCCCGCCCCCGGGTTCATGTCGCCTAGCTGGTTCGAGCCGTCGCGGTGGCGAAATTCCAGAACGGCGGCGGCCGCGACGTTGCCGACCCCGGCGGCCGTCGCCCGATTCGACGTAGTGTCGGCAGGGTTATACCCGAGGCCCGACATCTTGGCGTTGAAGTCCGCCTTGCGGGAGGGGAACAGATCAACTAACGCTCGGTACGCCGCGTAGCTGATTGCCTTTCTCTTATTGGCCTCCGTGCGCTCCGCCTTGGGGCGGCGCAGCGAGCCGCCTAATCGCGTACCGACCGCGGCGGCGTCGTAGGCCGCCCAGGCGTCGTACATGCTCGTGTGAACTATCGCCAGGGCGCGCGCGACCATGGGCGGGCCGAGCCGGGTATCACGGACCGCCTGTATGAGCACGCCGTTCCATTGCAGCACGATGTTATCGTCCTTATCGTCAGGGCGATGCCGGCTGTCCTTATCGTCCTTATCGTTATGACGCGGCCGGGCGGAGTTATAGTCGTTATCGTCGGGACGCTGCCGGGCGGAGTTATCGTCCTGACCATTCCGGGCGGACGCCGCGCGCGCGGCGGTGCCGACTGAGAGAGTAGTCATCAGCGCGGCGGCGACGAACACCTTCGCAAATTTTAAGGGGGACATGTTCGATACCTCATAAGCTGGGGCTAAGAACCCTTAGTTCCAGGGTAGGGAGCGTTCGTTCCTGAACGCAGGGACGACGCACGTATGCTCTGCGATGCTTCACCGCGCGAAACACGATGGGAGGTGTTTGTTAAGAAGCCTCTGTTAACGACGGCGCGTGGTGGCAGAACACACCTGCCGTAGTTAAGAGTTTCACTACCACTCTGCCGCACTGCGGGCGCTTGAAAAGCAGTGGCTTTGCTCCTCCGCCATCGGGGTGGCACAGCGCGCGGCCGCGACACCCCGTCCTTACACATTTACGAATAGTGGCGGAATGGTCAGAAACATTTCACCCTGCTTCTGACTCGGCGGTGGCCTCGTGCTACTGCGGGCGTGAGGGACGGTGGTGTCGCGTGCCTGCGCGCGCATCCGTCATGGGAGAAGTCACTAGCTTGGTACCGACCGACGCGGGTGAAATATTTCGCCCGTTATCGTCACTAGTAGGCGGCAGAGAATCGGGATGAACCGAACGAAGGCGCGTTGAACTCGCCTTCCTTATTTCGTTGAAGATTGCCGCGCCGCGCACGTAGTGCGGGGAGTTTCTGCCGAACACAGCGTACCGCTCTTACGCTCGCGCGGGTGCCCGTACACCTTATCCGTCTACGTCTTAATCCGTCATCACGAGAGCCGCCAGAAGATTATGCTCATCATCATGAAGGCCGACGCCGGCGAGCGCGAGATCACGGACGTCGTGCGCGTCATCACCGAGATGGGCTTCCGCCCACACACGCTGCCCGGCGCGGAACGCACGGCCATCGGCATTACCGGCAACCGGGGTGCGATTGATACCGCGCCCTTCGAGAACATGCCCGGCGTCGCCGAGGCGATCCGCGTCACCAAGCCTTACAAACTGATTACGCTGGACATCCGGCCCGAAAAAAGTGTCGTGCGGGTCGGCAAGGCGACCATCGGCGGCGACGAGCTAACGATCATCGCAGGGCCGTGCGCCGTGGAGAGCCGCGAACAGACCTTCGCCGTCGCCGAAGCGGTGAGCCGAAGCGCCGCGCGATTCTTTCGCGGCGGCGCGTTCAAGCCGCGCACCTCGCCATACGAATTTCAGGGCTTGGGCGAGGAGGGGCTGAAGATTTTGGCCGAGGTGCGCGAGAGATACGGCCTCAGGATCGTGACCGAAGCCCTCGACGAATGGGGCGTTGATTCGGTCGAACGCTACGGCGACGTGATTCAGATCGGCGCCCGCAACATGCAGAACTTCTCTCTGCTACGCCGCGCCGGCCGTTCTCATCTACCGGTGCTTTTGAAACGCGGCATGGCGGCGACGCTCGACGAGTGGTTGTTCGCCGCCGAATACATCATGGCGGAGGGCAACTATAACGTCATCTTGTGCGAGCGCGGCGTGCGCACCTTTGCCCAACACACGCGTAACACGCTCGACCTCGCGGCGGTCCCGGCCGTGCGCCGCGTCTCGCACCTCCCGGTCATCGTTGACCCCTCGCACGCCGCGGGCAAGAACTACATGGTCATACCGCTCGCGCGAGCCGGCATTGCCGTCGGCGCGGACGGACTAATTGTAGAGGTTCATGACCGGCCGGAGCGGGCCCTCTGTGATGGCGCGCAGGCGCTCTCGCTCGAACAGTATGAGCAGCTGGTCGCGCAAATCACCGTCATCCGAGAAATGCTTGCCCCCGCAGCAGCGGCATGCTGAAGCGGTCCACCTATAACCAAATTCAGTGGTAACTATTCGGGCTCTGTGGAGAACGCCAACAGACCGGGGGTCACGTTGCGGGACGGTCTCAATCCGGTTTTTCCATCTCGACGATGGGCCGGGAAAAAGGCGGGACGAAATGTTTCTCACCATTCCGTCACTATATGGGCAGACATAGGTTGGGATGTGCTGCGCTAGAGAGATGCTCCTGCAATACCCGCTCGGGGTGTGCAGCCGCCTGATACACAGACAATGAGACTCATCCGATTTTGTTTTGAAGGAGGATTGTATGGTTTGGTTCAGAACATTGCTCTTCACGATCTTCGTGCCGGGTTCCGTAACTGTGTGGATTCCGTGTCTGCTGCTGTGGCTATTCCCGTCGACTGAGAAAATCGGCCCGCTTCAGCTCCTGGGCCTGATTCCGATGGTGATCGGCGCGACGATGTATTTCATACCCGCCTGGGATTTCGCCGCGAGGGGTGGCGGGACTCCCGCGCCGTTCTCGCCGACACACCACATGGTCGCGAAGGGGTTTTACCGATTCTCCAGAAACCCGATGTACGTGGGTGTGACGATGGTGGTCCTCGGAGAAGCCTGGCTCTTCAGGTCGTGGGCGCTGCTTATATTGGCCGCGGCGGATTTCACATTTGATTACATCTTCGTCAAGTATTTCGAAGAGCCCGGGCTGATAGAGAAATTCGGCAAACCTTACCTGGATTACATGACCAGAACGTCGCGATGGATTCCGCTTCCTCGCATCCGCAGTTCGGCGTCATCGGCGTCAGATCATGCTTGATCCGTAACCCGCGGGCGGGCGGTGCGGGCGGCGGTGCGGGAAGCGCCGCCGCCTCACTTTAACCGCGTCGAACGTCCTTTCGAGGGGCCTGACTTCCAGTGGGGTAGCTGCCGCTACGGATGCCCGGAGCGCAAGACCCGCGCCATCTGCCAGAGCCATAAGCTTTGCCCCCTTGCCGCGTTTGGTCTTGCCCACACACCTGCCCCCTTTTTCGCGGTGACGAACATGCCGTCAACGAAGCATTCGTTCCACCGGATTTTCTTCCGGTCGTTGAACTGGTTGAGGAAGGCCCGCCACAGGTCGAGTAGCACGCTCAAGTCTGCTCACCCGAACAGGCGGCCGTGGACGGCCGTCTTCGGACTGTATCTTTCCAGCATCTCAAACTGCCCGCCAGTCCATGAGCCTGGTCAGTCACAGAACCCGAATCAGCCGTCAACTGATAAAAATCGAACGGGGTGAAGACAACCTAACATGACTGAACACAGGAGGTTCCTTACTTGGCGATATTAGAGTTCGTGCTCTACACGGTGAAATCCGAAGCCCTTGATGCAGTCCGTACCCACAACAATAAGACGTACCGCGCGTTGTCTCAGTGGGATGGGTTCCTGTCAGGGGCCACGTTCCAGTCTCTCGAAAACCCGAATACCTTCGTAGACTATTACCTCTGGAGCGGCATGGAGCAGGCGCGCAAAGCCGCGGAGCTCTTCAAGTCCGCGCCCGAGGCCCGAGACTTCCTTGACTGCATTAGCGAGACAATCGTCTTCCAGCATTTCGAGGCCGCGGGCGATCCGCCTTCATTCACGAATAGTGATGAAGGTAATGCGTTCGAGGTCGCCATCAGCATCGTCGATCCGGCCAAACGGGAGACGTATAACTCGGTCAAGCCGGAACTCATGGCATTAGTGCGTCAAGAGGAGGGCTTCAGGGAGATGGCCTCGTTTGAGGCTGAAACCGACGAAGGTCTGCTCTGTCTCGACGTGATGCGCTGGCAATCGGCGGATGCCGCGGCGAGGGCGATGGAACATATTCATCACACCGAGCAATGCGGCCTCTTCATGGAGACGTTCAAACAGAGTGTCTTCTTCGATCACATGCGCCTGGTCCCGAAATCAGAGCGGGCAGTTGTCGGCTGAGAGTCCCTCGGGCTGGAGTTCGGAACAAAGTCATGCAAACCCCTACTCTCCGAATCGCCGTGGCAATCTTCTTCGTAGGGCTGATTGCCACGCCGTTCGTCGTCAGACACCTCTCGGCTCAACAAAGCGCGGCGGTCACCGCGGCGGATCCTTCGACCGCGGTGGCTCGCTACGGGTTCAGCTTCCAGGAGACCGCCGGAGCAGCAGGCATCAGCTTTACCCACGCCGCGCCGACGCTCGACCCGAAGCTCGATCACATCATGCCGCAGATCGCCTCGATGGGCGCGTCGGTCGCCGTGGTGGATTTCGACCGCGACGGCTGGCAGGACATGTACGTGACCGACAGCGGCGAGGGAAGCCTGAACCGCCTCTATCGCAATCAGGGCGACGGCACGTTCCAAGATGTCGCCAGCGAGATGGGCGTGGCGGATGTGAATCGGCCTCAGACCGGGGTCTCCATGGGGTCGGTCTGGGGCGATTATGATAACGACGGGTACGAGGACCTGTTTCTGTACAAGTACGGGAAGCCGGAGTTGTTTCACAACGAAGGGGGGCGGGGCTTCACGCGCGCCACCGACCTGGCGGGGATGCCGCATTGGGTCAACGCCAACACCGCCATCTGGTTCGACTACGACGCGGACGGCCGGCTGGACATCTTCCTCGGCGGCTACTTCCCCGAAGACGTAGACCTCTGGAATCTGAAGACGACAAAAATCATGCCCGAGAGCTTCGAGTACGCGAAGAACGGCGGGCGCAAATTCCTCTTCCACAATCTCGGCGACGGCAGGTTTGAGGAAGTCGCCGAAAAGCTGGGCATCAGGACGCGCCGGTGGTCTCTGGCCGTGGTCGCGGCCGATCTGCGCGGCACTGGGTATCCCGACCTGTTCATCGCTAATGATTACGGCGTGGCGGAGGTGTTTTTCAACGACGGGGGGAAGCGGTTTCGCGAGGTCGGCAAGCAGACAGGCATCGGCTTCGCGCCGAAGAGTGGGATGACCGCCTCAGTCGGCGACATCTTCAATCGCGGCGACTTCGCCATCTATGTCTCGAACATATCCGAAGAAGGCGTGCTGATTCAGGGGAATGATCTCTGGGTTCCGCGCGCGGGGACTTCGGGCGAGAGCCTGAAATACGACAACCTCGCGACCGACCTCGGCGTGGACCTCGGCGGCTGGAGCTGGGGCGCTCAGTTCGGCGACCTCAACAACGACGGGTACCTGGACATCTATCTGGTCAACGGCTACATCTCGGCGGGCGAGAACCGAAGTTACTGGTACGACTTCTCGAAATTAGTGGGCGGTAACGCCACCATCATTTCCGACGCGAAGAACTGGCCTCCGATGAACAACCGCAGCCTGGCCGGCTACCAGCAGAAGAAGGTCTGGCTCAACGACGGTGAAGGCCGGTTCACGGAGGTCGCCCAGGCCGTCGGCGTGACCGACCTCTATGACGGGCGCGCCGTCGCGCTGGCCGATTTTACCAACAGCGGCAGACTCGACGCGGTGGTCGCCAACCAGAAAGGCCCGCTGCTGTTCTACAAAAACAGCGTCGCGCGGGACAACAACTGGATCGCCTTCGAACTCGAAGGCGTGACGAGCAACCGCAGCGCCATCGGCGCGCAGGTGCGCATCTTCTGGAACGGCCGCCAACAGGTGCAGGAGATAACGGGCGGCAGCGGCTTCTGCTCGCAGAATCAGCGGCGGCTGCATTTCGGCCTGGGCAGGGGCGCAAGCGTTGACCGCGTCGAGATACGCTGGACTTCGGGGAAGACGCAAACCATCCACGCGCCGCAGGTCAACACAATCCACAGACTGAAGGAGGCGTAAAGCCATGTCGGGGACAGTCGGAGGAACCAGCGCGCTCCTGGAGGTCGCGGACGCGCAGTCTTCGCAACAGCAAGCCGGGAAGGCTAAACCGGCCTCCGTGCTGCTACGATTCTTCAGCGCCGAGAACCGCTACCTTGCGCCCTTCTTAATCACGCTGATTCTGCTGGCGGGCCAGATATCCTACGGGCTGCTGGAGAGCTTCACCAGGACGGCCCTCGCCATCGCCGTCGCCATGTTGTGTGAGCTCGTGCTGGGGCGGTTGTTTTACGGAAAGTATCCGAATCTCGCCAGCTCATACATTTCCGGAATCAGCATCGGCATCCTGCTCCGTTCGCCGGCGTTCTGGCCGTTCGCGCTGGCGAGCGCGATTTCGATCACGTCGAAATACGTGATCCGCTGGAGGGGCCGCCACCTGTGGAACCCGTCGAACTTCGCCATCTGCGCGATGCTGTTGCTGGCGCCGGAAGCGGTCGCCACGCTCACCATCCAATGGGGCAACGCGATCTGGCCGATGCTGATCGTCTGGGTGCTGGGCGCGCTCATCACCTGGCGCGTTAAGCGGTTCCACATCACCGTGACCTACGTGGTGTCATTCCTCGTATTCGCGGCGTTGCGAGGTCTGATTACCGGCCACGGCTTTCTGACCGAAATCTCACCGATCACCGGGCCGATGTATCAGCTTTTCATCTTCTTCATGGTCACCGACCCGAGGACGACCGTGAAACCCAAGTGGGCGCAATGCCTGGTCGCCTTCCTGGTGGCCGCGATGGAGTCGGTCTTGCGGTTGGCCGAAAACATTCACGCGCCGTATTACGCGCTGACGATTGTAGGCCCGGCCGCGCTCGCGATTGAAATCTGGTTGACGACGAGAAGGTCGCGTCAGGCGGTTGTATAAGCTCACCATGAAGGACACACCGAACAAAACGGGATACCGGAAACGACGGCCGCTGTTGCTGCTCTTACTGCTGGTTGCCGCGAGCGTGGCGGCTGTGGCGCTGCCGGTGTCTGACGCCATGCCCTTAGGGCCGCCGACGGCCGGCACCGAGTGGTTTTACTGGCTGCTTCTACTGCTGCTGGTTGCCGTGACCGTGACGCTGGTGGCGATCCCGGTCTACGTGCACACGCCCTTCAAGCCGCAGACGGCCGCCGAGGTCGAGTGGACTTACCGCTTGCGCCGCCTCTCGCCGCCGGCCACGGCGGTCGCGTTGATTTTGTATGCCGCCCTCGGCGCGGGTCTCTGGCAGGGCTCGACCTGGTGGGGCCGCGCGGCGATGATATTGCTGCTGGCGCTGCTCCTGGTCGTCACATGGTTTTCGCGGCAGCACTATTACTACGAGTGGATGTTCCGCCCTCTGTCGAGAGGCGGCCACGCGCCGGTCGGCGAGGCGACCTTCCTCCCGGACAGCGATATGGTGTTGGCCGTCGAAATCAATGGAGACGCCGTAGCGTACCCGATCCGCCAGCTAGCCTATCACCATATCATCAGCGATCAGGTCGGCGGCAAACCGATTACCGCCACCTATTGAACGCTCTGTCACACCGGTCTGGTGTGGGAATCCGAAATCGACGGGAAGGGGCTGACGTTTCATCTGGCCGGCATTAATAATCAGAACTTCATCATGCAGGATGAGGAGACGGGCACCTGGTGGCAGCAGGTCTCGGGTGAAGCGATACAAGGGCCGCTCAAAGGCAAACGCCTGACGCTGGTTGACCATGACGAAGTATCCTTCGCCATCTGGAAGCGAGAACAGACGCGGGGACGCGTGTTACGCCCCGACGAAAGCGTCAAGCAAAAATATGAGCCTGAGAATTGGGAGGAAGATGCCGCAAAAGCGCCCGTGGTCACCCCTCTGAGCTCCGAACACGAACCGCTGCCGCGGGCCCTGATCGCCGGGATCGAGCTCAACGGAAAAGCAATCGCCTACCCGCAGTCAGACCTGGAAAAAGAGAGGCTGATACTCGACACTGTCGGCGGAACGCCGCTCTTCATCGTGATGGGCGAGGACAATAAATCAGTCCGCGCCTTCGAGCGTAGTCTCGACGGGCGCGCGCTGGAATTCTTCGTTAAAATTGATGCCGCGCCGTTGCGAGTTGTAGACGCGGAGACCGGAACAGCGTGGGATTTCAGCGGCAAGGCGACCGACGGGCAGTTGGCCGGAAAACAATTGAAAAAAGTCTCGCTGCTGAAAGATTACTGGTTTAACTGGAAGCTTTATCACCCCGACACGGTCGTCTACATGCAGGGCAAGCGACTAAGGCCATGAAACCGTTCTGGCACCGCTGCTCACCAGACCGCCTGAACCCGCTAGGCTCCACCTGAGCCTTCGGCCGGAGGTGGCAGATACGTCAATGCATGGCTGAGCCACTCAAGAATCAATTCGGTGCCGAGGTCGTCCGTAAGATAGCCTCGATGATCTCCCGAGCATTTCCCGCGTTTGAACAGGACACGTTCATCAAAGATGCCCTCGACGGGTATGAGTCTCTTGAGCTGATGCCGCGAGGCTGGAAGATTGCACGAACGCTGCGCGGCTACTTGCCTGCCGACTACCCGGAGGCGGTCGAGATTCTGCTTGAGTCGCTCGGCCCGAAGCTCGACACGACCGAAGACCTCGGGATGGCTCCCTTTCTGTATCTCCCGCACGGTTGTTTCGTCGCGGAATACGGACTCAGCCATTTCGAGGTTTCGATGCGCGCTCAATATGAATTGACCCAACGATTCTCCGCCGAGTTTAGTATCCGCCCCTTCCTGGCGCAGCACACTGAAGCAACGCTCGCCCGCCTCAGAGAGTGGGCGAGAGACCCGAGCCCGCACGTACGCCGTCTCGTATCGGAGGGAACGCGCCCGCGTTTGCCGTGGGCAGCGCGCCTGCGTGAGTTCCAGAGAGACCCTCGTCCGGTGCTGTCATTGCTTGAGTTGCTGAAGGACGACCCCTCGCTCTATGTGAGGCGTTCCGTGGCGAACAACCTCAACGACATCGGCAAAGATCACCCGGAGCTGCTCGTGGAGACGGCGCGCCGGTGGATGAACAATGCGACGGACGAAAGGCGCCGGCTCGTTCGCCATGCGTTGCGTTCGGCAGTAAAGCGCGCCGAACCCGCAGCCCTGGAGGTGATGGGCTTCGGGGAAGAGGCGAAGGCGTCAGTCGGCAATGCGCTCATCACGCCCCGCCGCGTCCTGATGGGGGACTCGGTAGAAATCACTTTTGAGGTCACAAACACGGACCCGCGGCGCCAACGGATACTGGTCGATCTGCGCGTCCATTTCATGAAGGCCAACGGCAAAACCAGCCCAAAGGTTTTCAAGTTAAAAGCCATCGACCTCGCCCCCGGAGAGACTGTTCGAGTAAGAAAGTCCGTTTCGCTGGCCGAAATGACGACGCGGAAGCACTATGCGGGGGTGCACAGAGTGGAGGCCGTGCTTAACGGGCACGCAAAGTCGTTGGGCGAATTTGAACTGATGGAAGGCTAGCCGTGCGGTCTGACTGTAGCTGCTCGAAGTCCCTTACCATTTGTCGCTGCGAGCCGTCGTTTACAGGAGCGGCCTAACCGCCGCCTTGAGCCCCTCGGCAGAACGCGTTCCTGCCTCTACACCCGTGACACGGCTTCTCGCGAGTAAGTTCTTTTAAAGGGATTGATGCCCATGGCTTCGAACACCTGGTCGCGCAGGTCTAAATATGCCGGCGTATCCGGGTGACGAGGATAAGGCTGTCTGACTTCAATTATGGACGCGATGGTCGCCGGGCGCTGACTCATCACTACTACACGTTCCGCGAGTTGCACCGATTCGTCCACGTCGTGGGTCACAAATATTACGGTCTTCTTTTCGCGCTGCCAGATTTCTATCAGCTCGGAGCGCATCCTGAGCCTGGTCAGAAAGTCGAGTGCTCCGAACGGCTCGTCCATGTAAAGAACGTCAGGGCTTGCGGCCAGCGCCCGCGCGATTTCAACCCGTTGCTTCATCCCCCCGGACAACTGTCGCGGGTATGCTTTCCCGAAGCCTTTCAACCCGACCATCTCGATGTAATAGGCGACCAGCTCGCGCCGCTCCTTGACAGGCTTTTTAAGCAGCCCGAAGCCGATATTGTCTTCAACCGTCAGCCACGGGAAGACGCCGTTTTCCTGAAAGATGAAGACGCGGCGCGGGTCAGGCCCCGTCACCGGGTTGCCGTCGATGAGCACCTGGCCCTGTGTGGCCTTCAGGAATCCGCTGATGACGTTGAGTAGAGTTGACTTGCCGCAGCCCGAAGGCCCGACCAGGCACACGAACTCCCCTTCTTTTATTTGCAGGTTGACGTTCTCTAATACGGGAATCACAGACCCCTTGTCGCCGCCCCCGTCCTGTGCAGAGCTGTCTGCGAAATTCACCCACAGGTCTTGAACCCAAATCTTTTTTCGGTTGCCCATGACGGAAAGCTCTCTGCCTAAAACTTAACGGTTGAAACCCCAGCGAACGTCTTCCATTCGCTCCAATCGTCTAACCATCAGGTCGAGTACGAGGCCGATCAACCCGATCAGAACCATGCCGGCCACCACCAGGTCATAACGCATACCTGCGTTACGGGCGTCAATGATGAGAAAGCCAAGGCCCGAGTTAACGGCGATCATCTCGGCGGCGACAACGACAAGCCATGCCACGCCTAACGCCAGCCGCACGCCCGTGATTATCTGCGGCAGTGAGGCGGGGAAAATCACCTGCTGGAACAGGCCAAATCCCCTCACCCCGAAATTCTGCGCCGCGCGCAGGTGTGTCAGGTTGATGCTCTGGACTGCCGCCATGGCCGAGGTCATGATGGGGAAAAGGCTCGCAAGAAAAATCAGGAAAATCGGAGCCAGATCGTTCACCCCGAACCAGAGAATGGAGACGGGTATCCAGGCAATCGGCGAGATCGGGCGCAGAACCTGTATGGCGGGATTCAAGGCGTGGAACGCCGGCACCATCCACCCGACTAACAGCCCCAGCGGCACCCCTATAACCACCGCGAGCGAAAACCCCACCGCCACACGGAATAAAGAGGCGACCACGTACTTAAACAAGTCCCCGCGCTGAATCAATTCGCCCAGTGCCTTTACGACCTGGACGGGAGTGGGGAAAATGGCGCTCCCGCTCAGACTGACCCCTACGTGCCATGTGGCGACGAATATCAGCCCGACTATCAGCGGGTAAGTGAATGGCTGATGTCTATGCCTCATCGGGCGGCTCCCTTCACCCCCGGCCAGGCGTATGCCTGTTGACCGTTGGCCCGCTCGGAGAAACTTGTGTCCGCGTACTCGTCAAAGCTGATCGGCCCTTTAAGGATGCCCGCTTCGAGGGCCAGCTTCTCGATCTCTTCGAACTCCTTTCTGGCTAGAGAAAGGTTCGCGTAAGTGACGCGGTCCGGCGGCTGCGTCAGCACATAGCGCATCAGGTCTACGGGCTGATTGTAATAATCACGCGCCACCACCTCTGCCGCCTGTGTCCTGTGATCCGTGCTTTCTTCCATCCACTTGCCACTTTTAGCGATGCCGTCGACGAGCTGCTGCACCCATTCCGGGTGCGAGTTAATGATGTCCTCGCGCACCACGAGCACACAGGAGATGAAGTTCGGCCAGATCTCCTTCGCCTGATAGAGCACGCGACCGAACCCCGCCCTCTCTGTCTGGGCCATGAAAGGCTCGCCCGAGGTGATCGCGTCCACCGCCCTCGCCGCAAGCGCGGCGGGCATGTCCGGAGGGGGCATCTCTACCAAAGTCATATCGGAGATAGACAGCCCGTGTTCTTTCGCCCCCTTGTAGAGAATCAGGTTCTGGTTTGAGTACCTCGTCGGGATAGCGATCCTTTTACCTTTCAGGTCTTTAAAGCTGTATATATTCGAGTCCTTATGCACCACCAGCGCAGTACCGTCCCTGTGCCCGAGGTATACAATCTTAATAGGTAGCCCCTGCTGACGAAGCGCAAGAGCTAAGGGCGCAACCATGAAGGTCGCCTGGAGATGCCCCGAGGCGATAGATTCTTTGATTTCGGGAAAGCCGCTGAACCTCACGGGTTCATAAAACCCCTTGCCGGCTACATTCTTATTTATCCAGTCGGTCACGGGGCATGTCAGGTGTCAAGTAACCGGCAGAAAGCCCACCTTGAAGCTCTCCTGAGCACTGGCCTCGTTGATTCGTGAGCCGCCGATGCCCAGCCGGTCAAACCCTATGTTCAGCCAAACGTGCAGCACCGTGAGGGATGTCAAAGTTACGACCGCATACAAGATAGCCCGTACCCTCTTACTCATGAACCTCCTCCTCGCAACTGTTAAGCGAGTTGCGCGCTGACTTCCATTGAGTCGTGTCTGCTTTCGGCCAGGGTGGAGACCAAGGATGTGAAGTATTGAACCAGAGGAATGTGATGCTGGGCGTGGTGATACTCGCGTACGGACTTCCCCCTGATCCGCTTTCTGGTGTTGGCGGCCGTCGCGGAACTGTACATGCCGAACAGGTCTTCGAGGATGTGGTGTGTCGAGACCAACTCCGTCCCGACGTATGTCCTGATGATCGGGTGAAGGAATACGTTGGTGTATGCCATCTCGCTCGACGGGTGCCGTTCTATCTGGAACACATTCCCGTTGAAATCCCCCCACTCGAAGGTCAGCACCGACCTGACGGGGTATTTCTCGGTCAGGAAGTCGGTGTGGTAATTGACCGACAGGTCTTGATAGACGACAAAGCGGTTGCTCTCGGTATCGTAGCCGATGATGTCGCTCAGGGAGCCGAACTGGGTCCAGAGCGAAGACGTACGGCACACGCGCTTTTCGACATAGTCGACAATACTTTCCGCGCTCAGCTCACCCGCTTCGGCTATGAGATCGTCGAGCCCCGCTCTTGCAGCGATTATTTTGGCTAAAGACCGCGCGTTATACCGAAATCCGTCTATGAAAGCCGACGCCGCCCGCTTGAAATCAAGCGACTGCATCAGTGTTCCACAGAAGAATACATTCCTGATATTTTTCGACTCCCACTCACTGGTGACCGCCGGGAACCGACCGTTGAGGGCCAACTCCGGCTTGATGTTTTCGCTGAACAATTTATCGCAGAACTTAAACCCGGCGCACAGTATGACGTGGTCGTATTCGATGGTCTCGCGCTCGCCGTCGGCGTGCATGTATTCGAATTCCACCTCGTACGTGCCGTCAACCTTGTCAATCGAAACGATGCGGGCGTCCAGAGCCCCGTGGAGCGTCTTGAGCTGGTAGGAGTCCAGTATCCTGGCGTAGTTCGCCCGCAGGTGGCCCGGGTGCCGGGTCTGCCACGCCAGCGTTACTGATTCCGGACTCACGAGATGAATCAGCGCGGCACTATCCAGGTAGCGATCCGCGACCTCGAACCCGGAGTTACCCTTCCCGATTATTAAGATACGCTTCCCGCGGAAGTCGTCTCCGTTCAGGGACACGTTGCAGTACGTCTCCACGACCTGTTCAATCCCCGGCACGTCGGGGTAATAAAGACGCGTGAGTCCGCTCGCCACGACGAGGTAGTTGCAGGTGTAACGCGTCCCACCTTCTTCGACGAGAAGAATCCTGTTGCCCTGCCTGTCTACGGAGACGACGTTCACGCCTTCCTTTATATTCAGGGCATACTTTTTCGCGAAATCTCTAAGGTAATCGACCAGCTCGGACGAACGCGGGTACAGCTTCTCGCTATAGTTAGCGAACGGGTGGCCGTAGTCTTCCGTTAACAGCGAGTTCCAGTCCCACCTCAGATTTACTTCCGGATCGTCGTATATCGAGTACCTCTTATTAAAGGATATAAGCTGCCCATCCCTCGGATATTTGGTGAAGAATGAGGCGACCGAATCTCGTTCCAAAATGAGGTAGTCTAGTCCGCTGTTCTGAAGGCAATACCCGAGTTGTAGCCCCGCCGGGCCGGCCCCGATAACGATTACCTGGACGTGTTTTACGTTTTCCATTTTGGTCTTTGAATGCTCGATGCCCTGCTTGACTGAAATCTTATCCGGCCCCAAGACGTTCACTTTCTTAAGCTCGTCCCGGTTCACCTCGCTGAGGTCGCCGCCCCCCGGCGACCTCAGCGAGGTGATTCAAGACGGTCATGAGCGGTACTCAATCAATGATCCCGCCCGCGGTGCTGAATCGGCTTCAGCCGCTCCCCGCGGATTCGCGTCACCGTATTCGCGAGAATGTCGGACACGTAGATGTCGGGCCCTTTCACCGCCACCCCGGACGGGTTTCCGATAGACCCCCGGCGCGCGATTTCACGTACCTCACCCTCTTTGGAGACACGCAGAACACGCCCCTTATTTTTTTCCCCCATGGCGTAATCGGCGATGATGAAGTCGAGCCCGTCGGAGACGATTCCGGCCGGCGTCCCGAGGCCGGTCGCAACCACCCGCGAACTCCCGTCCCGCTTGATAACCACCAGCTCGCCGCTGAAGAAGTTAGTCACCCAGAGGTTCTCGCCGTCCATGTACATGCCGCCGGGGCCGTTCAGCTTGTCAGTTGCGAACACGCTGACTACCCCCGTCGGCGTGATTTCGAGTATCCGATTCTGGTAAATGTCGGTGACCAGAAAGTTGTCCCTCCACCTGGTCACTTCCACACCGGCTTCTATCCCCTGGGCGAGGGTACTGACCAACGTACCGCCCTGCGAGAACACTTGCAGCTGGGAACTGTTCTGGCAACCGACCGCGCAGCTCAGCACGACATAGTTCGACCCATGCAGCGTCGCCCCCAAGGCGTCGCCCTCGCCGATAGGGGTGACGCGCTCGATCTCCCTTCGGGAGGGGGCGATATCTTCACCCGGGTCATTGATCCTGAGCAGCCCCCCCTTGGTGGTTACCAGAAGGTCATCGCCGTCAAAGAACAGCGCGTAAGGCCCTTTAAGCCCGCTGGCGACCACCTCTATTTTGCCCGAGTCCGGGTTATCGAACGCGCTCACCGTCCCGAGTGGCGTGCACAGCACACTCAAAGCCAGAAGGGCATACACCCATACCGATCTTTTTTGCATTTCTCGTTCTTCCTCTCTCGAAGTTGTTGGATACTTCACGCGGCATGACATGAAACTATTGAGGACACAAAAGCGAGGCATGTAAGGCTTCGCCGCTTCCAGAAGGTCTCATCTACCCCGCGCGCAGTATGGTTTTGGGTCCGAAGAAGTTAAGACGGTCACCGCGGGCGGTGCCGCGGCAGTCTTAACAGCTCAAGGTACAGGTTTGCCTGTGATTGAACCGCCATTCGCACTCCTTCAGGTGCGGGCAGAGCGTCTCAGCAGGTACGCCGTTGAACTTCTGTAGCCCGCGCTCGATTCTGCCAAAGATCGTGACGGCCGGGCGGTGCGAATGCCGGTCAGCCAGGCCGCACAGGTCGAGCGCAAAGTGCCGGATGAGGAGGCGGAATTCAGCTTCCGCGATTCGCGAACGGCGGCGATAACGATTCAGCCGTTGCACGTCTGAAGATAAGTACAACGCACTAAACTTGACCCACTATCATATGTTTATCCCCGGATGACCGGACGACGGACACCTCATTTATTCCCGCCTCGTTCAACATCTCGACGTATTCCTGAGCGGTCCTGTGCCTGCCCCTCGTCTCGATCATCATGGAAATGTCTGCCATCGCCGTCGTCTGAGGCCCGTTTGTCTTGTCGTCGTCAAACAACTTCTCCAAAATGATGACCTTGCCACTCGACATGCGCTCCCGCGCCTTTTTCAGCAGGCTGCTTCCCTCTTCCGACAGCCAGTCAGACAAGATGTAACCAAAAACGTAGACATCCCCCTGCGGGTAATCGTCCCTCCAAAAATCTCCCGCCACGAACCCGAGCCTGCCGCTCAAGTCGTACCGGCGGGCGGTTTCGTCCGCGTACTTTGCCACCGGCGCGAGGTCGAATATCGTCGCCTCCAGGTTCGGAAACCGCCTGAGCGCGGCGACGCTGAATGACCCGCTCGCGCCCCCGAGGTCGATCAGCCTCTTGTTGCCGCTGAGGTCTACCCGCCCGACGAGCTCCTTCGCGGCATCAAAGCCTATGTTCCACATCGCCGTAATGAACTCACGGGTCTGGCTCTCGTTGCTGTATAACTCGTCAAACGGGGAGTGCCCCTCTTCCCAAGGCCCGCGCCCCGACCTCACCGCGTCAGGCAGTTGGGCCAACTGCCCGTAGGTCGCCCCCTGCATGTGCCTGATGAAGCCGCCGCAGTATTTTTCAGACTGCCTGTCGAGGTACTCTGTCAATGACGGGGGGACGAAGTAGTCCCCTTGTGCCTCCGTTAAAAGGCCCAGAGTGCATGCCGCGTTCATCAACCGCGTCAGGTGCGCTTCATCGCACGACAGCGCGCGGGCGGCATCCCCGGCCTGCGCGCGCCCCTGCTCGATCAGGTATTGAAAAACACCAAGACCGTGGCAGGCGTACAAGACTTGACTCTTGACGCACCCGAATACGCTGTCCGTTAGCTCACTGGGCCACACAATTCCCTCGCTCCGGTGATCATCACTATGTTGTGCCCTGGCGCCATTGCCGGCGACCCGTGAGACCCGTCAGGCCGCCGTCATTTCCATTGAAAGGTGACCGCTTATTAAGTTGACGGTTTCGTCCACCGTAATCTGTGATCTTTTAAGCGACAACAACGTCTCGTACAGAAACCGGTCTTGCACCGGCGGCTCCATACCGATCCTGGCCGAATCCTCGTGCACGAGGAGAGCGTAGTCCGCCTCTTTGCCGAGTATCCTGCTGAGATCGATTCCCAGCTTTCTGTACACGCGTATATTCTTCGCCATGCGATCCGGGCTGAAGTGCGTGACGGCGTAGCCCCGCGTACGCTCTCGTATGAGCACATTCATGTCGTACTCAAACCCGTTGGGCTTATAATCATGCGCGGTCATCTTGGTGTACTCGGTCTCACCTATGAAGCCCTCAAGCACGGCCTTGTCGAATATCTTGGTTCCGGGCCACATGCTGAGGATGCTCAAATATGTTTCCGTAAACCCGCTGTTGATGGCGTGATCGACCGTCAGCTTTAGCTCCTCTTCGGTCTCTCCGGGGAAGCCCACCATGTAGAAGCCCCGGAAGATGATGTCGAATTGGGAGGTATATTCTATGATCCGATCAAGCTCCTTCATGCGGAGGTTCTTTCTTATCCACTGCTGAAGCCTGGGCGAGGCCGTCTCCACCGCGTAGTGTATGCAGACCGTCCCGGCCTCGATCATCAGGTCGACGAGCTCTTCGTCCATGATGTCCCCGCGCAACCCGTTCGGGAATGAAAACTCAATCTTCATCCCGCTCCGGATAACCTCCCTCATGATCTCTTTGGCGCGGTCCCGCTTTACGTTGAAGATGTCGTCGAGTATCGCGAAGTGCTGGACACCTCTCTCGTAGTGCAGGTACTTGATCTCGTCGACCGTCCGCTTGGTGCTCAGCTCCCGGCTCTTTTTCCCAAAAACTTCGTGGCAGTAGTTGCACCTGTATGGACAGCCCCGCTGGGTCATGATAGGCACCCAGGGCTTTCCGTTCGCAATCCTCATCGGATTTTCGACGGTGGTATAAGCGAGCAGGTCCACGTCGGCGTAGTCGGGAATCGGCAGCTCGTCTACGTCATCTATGAACTGCATCGGCGGATTGATGACGCAGTCGCCGTCAAGGCGATAGCCGATGCCCTGCACTTTCTTGTGTTCTTCGTCCTCTCTGAGGACGAGGGACTGGATGAACTTCAGGAAGGCCAGCTCTCCCTCATTAGTGCAGGTAAAGTCTACGTTGGGATGGCTATTCAACAGCTCCTTCGGTGAGTCGGACGCATAAGGCCCGCCGCAAATAATGGGGATACCAGGGAACTCGGCCTTCATCGCGGAAGTGACCATCTCCAGGTACTCGCTGCCCGCGGTCAGCGTCCTGATGCCCACCAGGTTGTAATCATTTTGCCGCATCGCCTTCAGCGTATAGTCGATGCAGTCCATCTTTTTATTGATGAGCAAGGGATATGAGATGTTCGTGACGATCTCGACCTTGTCTTTAAGCTCGCGCTTCAAGTAGGCGGACAGCGACAGTATTCCCAGAGGCACCCCGGCCTGAGGGAATCTGTAGGCCGACTCCAGCGGCATGTCCAGGTTGTCTATAAGCAGCAGCCTTAACTTCTTCTTCGTGTCCAACTCCGGTTCTTGCTCGTTACGCTTGAGCTGGGACAGCGCATTAATCACCGGCAGTTCCCTTGTTTTACTCATGGTTGTTTCCTTAAAAAATTTGCCCGCTGCTGCTTTGTCTGAGAGCTGTTCGCTCACTTTGGTTGTGGCATCAACTCTCGCCCGAGGAGCGCGTGTCACCCGCCGTCATTCCAACTGGGTCAGGTATTTAATCTTATCCGGCACGCCGGCCCAAGCATCCGCGTCGCTCGGCACAACGCCCTTGTTCTCTATCACGGGCCACAGGCGAGATAGTTCTCGGTTGAGTCCCAGAAAAATCTGCTCGTGGGGCGCGAGGTCTTCGTCCCTCTTAATCGCCTTCGTGGGGCAGTACTCCACGCAGAGGTCACAGTCCACGCACACGTCCGGGTCTATCACGACGATCTCAGGGGCTTCATGGAAGCACATGACAGGACACACTATTACGCAGTCCTGGTACTTGCATTTTATGCAACCTTCGGTAACCACATACGTCATACTCGATCTCCTTCGGTGCGCGCCTTCGCTTCCCCGATCTGCTTTAATAGATTGATAAGAAAAAGCAACGGCCTTCCGGAGGCCGTACCGTTGGCGACGGAAACGCCGGCCATATCAAAATGTATCCAGCTCATTTCCCGCGCGAACTCGCCGATAAAGCAGGCCGAAGTGATGAGCCGGGCTGTGCTGTTCGAATAGTTTTTGATAACTCCGGGGAGGCCGGAAGAGAGGTATTTCTTAAACGCTGCGTCGAGCGGCATCTTCCATACCTTTTCGCCGGACTCCTGCGCGGCGATGCCTACCGGATGCTCGTTCTGTTCATCATTAGTGAAGTACGGCAGGTATATATCGCCGAAGGCCTCAAAGCTGTCTCCAGTCAGCGTCGCCACCGTTATCACGCTGTCCGGTTGTAGAGGGCTGGACGCGATATAATGCAGGCAATCCGCCAGCAGCAGCCTGCCTTCTCCGTCGGGATTATTGACCTCTACATAGTCGGACTCGCCTATCCTGTATACCGACCCCGGCTTGATGCTGTCGCGACGCAGCAGGTTCTCGCAAAAGACCACGTAGGTCGTAATCTTCACGGGGAGGCCCGAGCTTGCGGCTGCGTAGGTCGCCAACAGACAGACCACTGCGCCGATCTTGTCGTACTTCATCAACTCCTGGCCCTTCCAGGGCTTGAGCGCCAGGCCACCGGCATCAAAGGTTACGCCTTTACCGACCAGTGAGACGTGCGAGAGCGGAGTGGCTTCCGGGGTGTAAGTGATCTCCAGTATCTCCGCGTCATGGTCGCCGGAATCTACCAACTGGCGGCAGAACTGGAATTGCCCCTCGCCCGGATGAATCTTCCTTACCTCTACTTTGCCCTCGGCCTCTTTAAACAAAGAGTACGTCCATTCGGCCATCTGCCGGGGCGTGGAAAGATTCGGGGGTAGATTGCTGATTCGCTTCGCGCTCTTCAAAGCGCGATAAGATACGTTTACGTAATCGGCTTCCTGTTTGAGCCTTTCACCGGCCGCCCCGTCCGGCGGTGCCACGAGGTTGACCTCAAGGTCTGCATGCGGGAAGTCGTGGCCGAGTCGAAGATCGACTTCCTGCGCGAACGCGCTACAAAACTGCGAGTACCTGTTATGAAGGCCGGGGCAGACGTACAGGTTCAGGCTGTGCCCCTGCTCGTCTCGATCAAGAAAAAATTGAATGCCCTTGATGATGCTCGACGCCATGGCGCCGGCCGACCCCGCACACCTCGGGTCTACAAGCAACAATACCGTCCTGCTCGCGGGATCAATCGAAACGGCGGCGGCCCCAAACTCCGTGGGGATTCTTTTAAGCTTGCCTCGGTCTGGAAAATCAGCCGACGGCTCAGTCAGTGAGTCGGCCACAAATACATAAGCGCTCCGGCGAACCTGCTCACGAAGTTCTTCGGCCTGCACGACGCGCAAAGAGAGAGATGGGGCTCTGGAAGATATTTCTTCCCCTATGCCAAAGCCATCAAACGGCGCGAGACCGGCAGGAGAGTTCACAGTATCTTTATTCAACCCCATCTCCATTTGAAGGAATCCTACGTTCGCGCCCCGCCCGGCGGTCTGTGAAGGCCGGAAGAGAGTGCCCGACCTGTCCGCGTTAACTATTCACGACGCTCGTCAGCTCTACGCCCGACCTGACGATCTCCTTACTGACTGACAGGACTTCCTGCGCGAGCTCGTCCATGATGTTCTTGTCCACGAGATAGCTGTCTACGCAGACTCGTATGAATTCACCGGAGTCGGTTGAAGAACCTGTTACGAAGAACTTCCCTCTTTGACAAAGCTGTTCAATCAAAAGGCGGGTGTGCGCATCGTTCTCTTCGCGCCGCGTAGAGGCGACGACTCTGAAGCAGAGCACGGGAAAAACCGGCTCTCGGTATATCTCCACGTTACCCGTCAGCCTGAGCCTTTCAGCCAGATAGCGCACACACTCAATCGAAGACCTGAAATAGCTCTTAAGCTGCTCCACGCCGTAAGTCTTGAACGTAAGCCACAGGGCAAGCGAAGCCCATGGGGCCGTCCCCCTGAAGCTCATCTTGAATGAGTTGAGGCGCTGGTCGTCATGAAAATAACCCGGGTCGGTATCGAACGACTTCAGAAGCAGCTGCGGCTCTTTAACCAGAAGGCACCCTATCCCGAACGACAGGTACATCATCTTGTACGGGTCTATCGTCACGGAGTCTGCCGACGCCATGCCCGAGAAGACAGGCTCCAACTCGGCCAATGAGGCATAAGGCGCTGTCGCCGCCGCGTCCACGTGTAGCCAGACGTCGTAATCTTTCGCGATGCCGGACAACGCGCTCACGTCGTCGTAATCCGAGCTACTGGCCGAGCCAATCGTTGCCACTATGCAGAGCGGGACGGCCCCCGAGTCGATGTGCTCGTTGATAGCCGCCTCCAGAGCACGCGGGTCCATCTGGTGCTCCTTCGTCACGGGGATTCGGCACAAAGACTCCTCCCCGAAACCCATGAAATCGGCGGCCCTGTCGATAGAAAAATGTGCGTTGTCCGAGATGTATATGATGAACCGTCGGCCGGACTGGCCGATACCGCTCTGCCTGACGCCCAACCCAAGCTTTCGGTCTCGCGCGAGCTTAATTGCCACCGCGTTAGCCATCGTCCCGCCGCTCGTAAACACTCCGCACGGCTCGTTCTCCCCGCAGTTAGAATGAAAGCCCACGAGCTGACGCAGCCAGTGCAGTGCCTCTATCTCCTTTTTGACCGACATCGGGCCGCCCCGCCAGGCCCCCGGGGCCTGGTTATACGCGTGGGCTATCAAACTCCCCACGATGCTCGGCGGGGAGGGTCTGGGCGAGTAGTGCGCGAAGAACCGGGGGTTAAGAAAATTGCTGTACCCGCGATAGAGGTCTGCCATCACCCCCTTTAACACCTCCGGGAGGGCGGCACCGCGGACGGGCAGGGATTCGATTTCAAAATCAGGAGCTATCTCGGAGAACGCCTGGTGGCGGCCTGGCGCGGCGTACTCTTCAATCAACTCGCGCCCCACATACGCCAACCCCTCCTCCAACACGCCCGCTTCATCGATGTACTCGTTAGACTCCGCTACCACGGGCCGGATGTCCCGCTGAAACTTTTCATGCAGGCCGAGCAGCTCGTCCACATCTCGGCCTTCCAGCACGTAGTAAACGCTGTGGGGCTGTGCGGACTTCGGCAAGGCGCGAACATAATCTCCGGGCTTGGCGAGGACGACATGCTGCGTCACCTCTTTGGTATTTCTGAGCACCGCGAGTCCGTCGATTCTTATTAAGGTCCCGGTCTTATCGAACAGCACCCCGCCATACAAAACAGAGTCTTCATGCTCTAAAACCTCGAACGATTTGAGCTCCCCGCCATTCAGAATCTTCGCCAGCTCGTCATAGAGATTGATGCCGTAGAATCGTGAGGCTGCCTGGACGGTGAATCCGCCTCCGGGCCGCAGGCCCGCTTCGATAATGACCGGGCCTCTGTTGGGTACGTATTTGACCTCGACGTGCGCGCAGCCGACGTTCGCCCCGAGGGCCGTCACCGCCCTGCACGCCGCCTCCTTCATCTCCGCCACTACATGTTCGCCGACCAACGGGGGATAAAAACTCGCCTTCTCACCGAAATAGTTCTTATCCATCTTGGCTTTTTGGAACATGAGGAGCGGCGACATCACGCCGTCCTTGTATAGGATATCGACGTTGAACTCGTCCCCCTCGCAATACTCCTGCGCGATGATCGATACGTCCGAGGTTCCGTACGCCAGTCTGTTTCGGTTGTCTCTGCGGGTGCCCAGCCTTCCCTCATTTAACAGCGACTTTAAAGTGTAGATTGCATCTATGTACTCCTGCTCATTCTGAACCTTTATTACCCCCTGACTGTTCATCGAGTCCGCCATCTTCACCACGAGGGGCAGCCCGAGCTCACTCTTGGCTAGTTCATAGTCTCTCCACGGATTTTTGAGCGCGATTGTTTTTGGCGTATCTACCCCGGCGAGACTGTAACGCTGGTATGCAAGGTATTTATTTCTTGAACACTTCGCGGCCTCCGGGTTGTTGCCCGGCAGCGACAGCGCCTCCGCCACATACGAAGACTGAATTACGGTTGACTCGTTCAGGGGCAGGAGCAAATCAATCCCATATACCTCATGTAATGAGAGACACGTATCCACCACAGACCGGGTGTCTGTGAGATCGACGCCTTTTTGGACGGTCAATGCCTTGTGAGTGAGCGGCTCGCATTGCTCGGAGGTGACCAGTAGAACGTTGTATGCCCCCCCCGCAAACATATCTAACAGCTCTACAGACGGATACGCGTGCACTATGCATACATTCAGCGCGTCGTTCATGGATAAGGATCCTTTGGAAAAGTTCCCCGCACCCTTCGGCCGGATTGCGGGCGCCTGAAAGGCAAGGCAGTAACTTACTTCTCTGTAATAGGCGTGTTACAGCGCGCCCGCCGCAACATCTGTCGTCTGCACTTACATAGTGATGGAAAGGCTGAAAAAATTTCATTCAGCTCCCGAGTGGGTGGGAAATTCGTTTGCCGGGCAGGGGGGGCGGGCGCGAAATGCACGTCACATAAGCGCGCGAAATTTTCTGTCCCTAATCGCCACTATATAGCTAAGAGAGCGGAGGCATCGGCGTCAGCGGAAAAAGCGCAGTTATCCTGCCCGAACAATTCTCCCGGGCCGTCAAGACCGAGGCCGGGCCGAGCGCCTTCCTACACCCATCGTCCGCCACCATGTGGGACGCGAACTGGCCGGATGCCCGGCGCACAGGCCCGGAGGCTTCAGCGGGCGGAACAGATAGCGGAACAATCGATAGAGGAGGCATGAACCATGAACATCATTGATTTCCATGTGCACGCGGGAGACTTTTACCGCTTGCGGGACGACATTCAAGACCTGCTGACCCGGAGGCCCTTAGAGCCGGATGTTAATGTCGCGGATGTCTTCTCCCTCCCCGCCGCGATGGAAGATTACCTGCGCCGGAACGGCGTCACACGCGCCGTCGTGCTCGCCGAGTGCGGGCCGGGGACGAACTTCACCATCGATAGCGAACTCGTCGCCAAGCACTGCGCGGGCAATGATTTCTTCATTCCGTTCGGCAACATCAATCCTAATTTCCACAACGTGATGGACGAGTTCTGGAAGAGCGTCCGACTGGGGGTGAAGGGGTTTAAGTTCTATCCGGCCGACCACTCGTTCGACCCGCTGGTACCGGACATGCGGACGGTTTACCGGTTATGCGCGGAGATGGGGCTGCCGGTACTTTTCCATACGGGATTGACGGCCCAGAGAGATACGGAACAGAAGTTCATCAACCCGGTCGAGTTCCGACCCATCGCCGAGGCGAATCCGGAGCTGGTCCTCATCCTGGCGCACGGCGGAAAGCCCCTGTGGTATGCGGAGGCGGCCGCGATGGTTATCACATACCCGAACGTCTATATCGACACGGCGCTCCTCGATCCGCTCACGTTGCGGGAGGACTTCCCCGCGCTGGAGGAGTTGCGGAAGAAGATACTCTTCGGCTCCGACTGGCCGGTCGTCGGCAGCTACACGGCGATGATCGACAAGTACAAGCAGGCGGGCATTCCGGGCGATATTATCGACGACATTTTCTACAACAACGCGGAGAGAGTGCTCACAGCGGCACTAGCCAAACAGGCGGCGGCCACGCCGCGGGCTTACGCAACAACGTAGACCTGTTGACCGAGCTGACCGCAGGCCGGCCCTCGTTCCGGGCTTCATCGTAGCCGGTAACAGACGGGTGCGGCTCGCACTTCCACCCGCCGACTGTCGGCGAGGAGCAGCACGAGCCACTCGGGGCACGTCCGGCGTTCACAAGGAGAGTCTCATGTATAAATCCCTCTACCCGATGACCTACTACTTCTATCCGCTGCTTGAGCATGATTTCAATGCGAGCCCGGACAAAGAGCTTTTTCTCGAAACGTTGGCCCGGCCCAAGCGCAGGCGCACCGAGAACTTACTCTACTTGCACATCCCCTACTGCCATGACCTGTGCAAGTTCTGCCCGTTCCACGTCAAACTGGAGCACGGCGACGAGGTCTATAACCACTATACCGAGACCCTTTGCAGGGAGATGGAGCTGATCGGCCGGACGCCTTACGTGTCCGACATGACCTTCGGGGCGGTCTACTTCGGCGGCGGCTCGCCCTCGATCTTTCCCGTCGAGAGCTTGCGCAAAATCTTCGACAGCCTTGCCAGGCACTTTCACATCCAGCCGGACGCGGAGATCTCTTTTGAGGGCGAGCCGCGCACCCTCGCCGACCCCGCCCGCCAGGACTTATTAAAGCAATACAACGTCCGTCGCATCAGCTTCGGTCTCCAGACATACGACGAGACCTTGCGCAAGCTGTTCAATATCGTGGCGACTCTGGATGACGTGGACGCCTGCACGAGGAACGCCCGCGAGCGCGGTTTCGCGGAGATCAATGTTGACATGATGTACGACCTGCCGGGGCAGAACGTCTCCATGCTCGAACAGGATCTGCGGCGGCTGAAAGAGCACGATTTCGACAGCATCGACTACTACAATCTTCACTACTACGCCTTCCCGCAAAAATTCAAACTCAGCATGGCCTCGGGGCAGATTCCGCCGAAGCCGGGCGAAGATATGCACTTCGCCCTGGCCGAGCAGCTCCGCTGGCGCATGAAAGAGTTGGGCTATCACAACGTCGCCGACCAGGTCTTCTCCAAGACGGGCGAAGTTTCCGAATACTTCAGGTTGCTGTGGGGCGGGGGCGACGGCGACCACTCGGCGGAAACAATCGGCCTGGGGGCTTCGGCGCGAGGTTACATAGATGGCTATGCTTATATGAACACCGGTCAGACTCCCCGGTATCAGGAGATGGTCGAAGCCGGACAGCTACCTCTCGCAAAGCTCTCCCGACGATTGGAGATCGAAGAGAACCGCGGGGCGGCTTTCATGGTCAAATTCTTCAAAATCAATAAGAGCCGTACGGCGGCTTTACAATCGATTCCCATCGAGACGTGGAACAGGTGGCTGGAAGACGGCCTCCTTTACGAGACCTCCGACTCATGGGAATTGAGCGAGCGGGCCAAAGTCTGGACCACCAACATGATGGTTGACACCTTTGAATTTCATCAACACGAGGTCGCATCGAACGCTTTAGGTGTCGTCTCGGTCAAGCCGGGCGTGCGCACGGGTACCTTCTAGGAGAGACGCGCCAGACCAACGATACAGAGAGCCTGTGTAGCATCCACGCCTATCCGCGTGCCCGGCTCGGCGCAGAGGTCCACACGATGGAAGCTCGATCAGAGTACCCTCATCTCGGGCAAGACGAGGACGGGATGAAGGGCCTACCGGCGCATGATCCGTTACCCAAGCCCGCCCGCCGGTAAGCCATCCCGTCAGCTTGCATAACGAAGGCCGCACGGTGCCCGGTCGAAAACACCGAAGAGTCGGCGCGCAGATTGGTAGCGGGTTGGCCGCGGCGCCAGCCTCCCCTTCCCACACAACCTACCAGCTAAGCAGAAAGGCTGAGAAGCAACATGAAGACCCGTCGTGTACCCGCATTCCGCGTACTCATCCTCGCTCTGGCCCTCTTCACTTCCGCACTTCCTCCGGGGGCCGTCGCGCAGATTACCGAGGCCACGCTCAAGGGGCAGGTCGTGGACGCCAACGGCAACGCCGTCATCTCGTCGGTCGTCACGGCCGAGGGCGAGGAGACGGGCCAGTCGCGCACCGGCGCCACCGGCGAGGACGGCTCCTTCACCCTCGCCAGCCTGCCGCCCGGCAGCTACAGGCTAACGGTGAGGATGTCCGGCTTCAAGACCTATGAGCAGCGTGCGCTACGTCTGAACGTCGGGCAGACGACCGAAGTCCTCGTCCGGCTTGAGACCGGGCAGGTGAGCGAGACGGTGGAGGTCCTCTCCGGCACGCTGGCAATGATTCAGACCGAGGCGCGCGCCGCCGACGTTATCAGCGCCCGGCAGATTACGGAGCTTCCGCTGGCGCAGCGCGACGTGTTCCTGCTGCCGAAGTTGAGCGCGGGCGCGACCGCCATCCCCGGCGCGGCCAACTCGACCAAGCTCTCGAACTCGCCCGTCGTCACCGTCAACGGCAACCGCTACCGCGGGAACAACTACGTCCTCGACGGCTCGATGAATACCAACCCGAACAACACGGGCGAGCCGGCCGTCGTGCCCTCCGTCGAGTCGGTCGAGGAGGCGCAGGTGCAGACCTCGAACTTCTCCGCCGAGTTCGGGCGCGGCAACGGCGCGGTCGTCAACCTCCGCACGCGTTCGGGCACTAACAGCCTGCGCGGGCGACTGTGGACGTACCACCGCAACGCCGCCCTAAACGCGCGCAATTTCTTCGCCGCCGAGCGCGCCCCGGAGGTCTACAACCAGTTCGGCGCGACCCTCGGCGGCCCCCTGCGCCGCGACAAGACCTTCTTCTTCGGGCTCTACGAGGGCACGCGCCACGCCGTCGCACGCGCCGTCTCGTTCCAGGTGGAGACGCCGGAACTGCGCGAGTTCGTCGCGCGCACGCGCCCGAACAGCGTCGCCGCGAGGCTCTTCGGCCAGTTCCCCGCGCCCGCCCCGCTGCCTGGCACCGGCGCGAATCGCTACGCCAACCAGAGCAACCTGACCGTTGACGGCGTGACCATCCCGGCCACCGGCACCGCTGTCGTCAACCTCCACGACTACATACGCTTCGACCAGTATCTCGGCCGCCTCGACCACTCCTGGAACGACGGCCGCGACAAGCTGACGGCGCGCTGGATTGGCGAGCACCAGCGTGACGAGGGCGGGACGAGTTCGGCCCCCGCCACGCTCGGACGCGCCATGCGCGGTAGCCGCGGCCCCTTCACCGGCCTCTTCGGCAACCTCAACCTCGGCCACACGCGCGTCATCGGCAACGCCGTCAACGACCTGCGCTTCTCCTACCAACTCATCAACACCACGCGCGGCGCCGCCGACGCGGTCGTTCCCGACATCACCATCACGGGCATCACCGCGCCCTTCGGGGACGTGTTCGAGTCGGCTACGCGCCTGCGCACCTACGAGCTGCGCGACACCTTCTCGCTCGCGCGCGGCGCGCACACCTTCCGCTTCGGCGGCGAGGCGCGGCGCATCCACAAGGGGCTCTCCATCGGCCCGCCGACCTCCGGCGCGTTCTCCTTCAACTCGGTGCGCTCCTTCATCGATGACCGGCCGTTCCGGCAGACCCTGACGGTCGACCCGGCGACCGGCGAGGCGTCCGGCTTCGACCGCTACTTCACCGTCCACGAGTTCGGCCTCTTCGTGCAGGACGACTGGAAGCTCGGCAAGCGCCTCAACCTCAACTTCGGCGTGCGCTACGACTACTTCGGCGACCCGCGGGAGCGCGAGGGCCGGCTCTCCTCCGTCATCCTCGGCGACGGCTCAAGCTTCGAGGAGCGGCTGCGGAACGCCTCGGTCGGGCACGTCGAGCGCCTCTACAAGCCTTCGCCCCTGAACTTCGCGCCGCGCGTCGGCGTCGCCTTCGACCCGACGGGCTCGGGCGACACGGTTCTACGCGCTGGCTTCAGCATTTCGTTCCAGCCGCACCACGGCCAGTCCATCGGCGGCGCGCGGGCGCTGCCGCCCGACGCCGTGCAGGTCGTCAGCCAGCCGGCCAACGGCATCGGCACGCGCATCCTTTATGACATCCCCGTCCCGTTCAACGCCGAGTTCGCGCGCGGCCTCAACGCGCAGGGCGGCGTCAACCCCCTGCCCGGCGAGACGGCGCGCATCCGCCCCACGGGCTTCGTCGTCAACCCGACGATTAAGACGCAGTACAGCGAGAGCTTCTTCGCCAGCGCGCAGCGGCGGCTCGGCGGCTGGGTGGCCGAGGCCGGCTACACGGGCACGCTCGGCGTCAATTTGGAGCGCATCGACGACGTGAACCGCTTCCGGGGCGACCTGCTCGACGGCCGCGAAGACCGCATCAACCCCAACTTCGGCACGCTGCTCTTCGTCACCAACGGCGTCAACTCAAGCTACCACGGGATGACGCTGGAGCTGCGCCGCAGCTTCGCCCGCGGGCTGCTCGTCCAGACCAACTACCGCTTCTCGAAGTGGCTCGACACGTCGAGCGACACCTCGACGGGGCAGTTCCAGGACAACTCGGAGCCGGGCAAGGGCGCGCAGAACGTCGCCGACCTGCGGGCCGAGCGCGCCCGCTCGCTCTTCGACATCCCGCACCGCTTCTCGGCCGCCCTCGTCTGGTCGCCGAGCCTCAAGTTCCTCGAACGGGGGCGGGTCGGCCGGCTGCTCGCCTCGGGCTGGCAGTTGTCGAGCATCGTCACGGCGCAGTCGGGCCGCCCCTTCTCGGTGTGGAACGGCGCGCCGTCGAGCGCGGGCGGCGACTACAACCGCGACGGCGGCGGCGGCGCGGTCGGCGGCGGCTTCTACGACCGCCCGAACGCGCCCGCGCCCGGCACTATCGACACCTCTTTCAGCCGCGCGGACTTTCTCAACGGACTCTTCCCGGCCTCCGCCTTCCCCGTGCCCACGCCCGGCACGGACGGCACCCTCGGCCGTAACACCTTCCGCGGCCCGCGATACACGACCGTTGACCTCGCGCTCTCGCGCGAGTTCGCCTTCACCGAAGTGATGCGCCTGCAACTGCGGCTGGACGTTTACAACGCCCTGAACAACGTCAACCTATTTCTGCCCAACGCAGACCTCTCGCTCCCGAACTTCGGCAAGTCGACGCAAGCCTTCGAGCCGCGCAACATGCAGATGGGTTTCCGCTTCCTTTTCTGAAGGGGCCGCTCCCTCAGGTCAAATGTGCTGACGAAACGGAGATGAGTACCGACATGCAACATCAAGAGCAAACAGGCCGCCGGAGAGGGTTGGTGCGCGCCCTCGTCCTTCTCGCCGCCGCTGCGCTGGTCGCGTCGGCCGCGCTGGCCGCGTGGTCGGCCACCAAAGACGGCGCGCCCCGCCGCGCGCGCCTCGCCCTCGCGGCCGACGCCGCGCGCCTGAAGACAATCGAGTTCGCAGACCCGCTGGGCGGCCCGCACGCCCCGAACTACATCCGCCTGCTCGCCGAGCACACCGGGGCCGCGCCCGACTTCGCCCGCCTCACGCGCGCCTTCCTCTATTCGGGCACGCTCCCGCCCGAGACCAAGATGGCGATGGGCTACCGCGTCGCGCGCGCGCTCAACACCCCTTACGCGCAGGCGCACGCCGAGCGTTGGCTGCGCGCGAGCGAGCGCGGGCGCGACCTGCTCGCGCGCCTGCGCGAGGGGCAAACGTCGCAGCTCGCACCCGCCGAACAGGCCGCGCTCGAATACGCCGAGAAGCTCACGCGCGAGCCCGTCGGCATCACCGACGCCGACTTCGCCCGCGCCCGCGCCCACTACAACGACTCGCAGCTCGTCGAGCTGACGATGACGACCTGTTTCTTTAACTACTTCGCGCGTCTGTGCGAGGCCCTGAGCCTGGGTGTCGAGGATTGGACGCCCGGGGCGACGCCGGCCACTGCCGCGCCCGAGTACCGAGCGCCCGCCGCGCGCATCGGGCTCATCTCCGACGAGGAGATGGCCGCGACCGCCGCGCTGGTCGCCGCGTCGAAGGAGCCGCAGGGGGCGATGGCCGGGCTGGGCTTAGGCATCGCCAACTCGCAGCGCGCGATGCTGCGCGCGCCCGAGCTCGCCCTCGCTTGGCGCGCCTACGGCTCGGCCGTGCGCGAGCGTGCGACTATCCCGCGCGAGTTGCAGTTGCACGTCAGCTTCGCCGTCTCGGAGGCCAACGGCTGCCGCTACTGCACGCTGCACCAAGTGCTCGGCCTGCGTCGGCTCGGCGTTGACATGGCCAAACTCGTGAAGATGAGGAAGGATGACTCGGCACTCACACCGCGCGAACTGACGGCCGTCAAGTTCGCCCGCCTTTTGACGACCACGCCGTCGGCCGTCACCGACGCGGACTTCGACAAGCTGCGCGCCGAGTTCGGCGACCGCGGGGCGCTGGACGTGGTCCTCCAGACCTGCGCCTTCAACTTCATGAACCGCTTCACCGACACACTCGGCCTGCCCTCTGAGGACGAGGCCGTCCGCACCTACCGTGAAGTCTACGGCGTCTCGCATCCTTAGTTAGCACGGAACCGTAGCGCGGCTCATTGAGAATACGGCTCGGGCGGGTAGCCCCACTGAGCCTGCCCGCCCGGGCCGGGAGCACAACCTTGAGTCACGCACGTTGAAGGTCGCAATAGACGAGGCGCAGCGCGATTCGGTGACAAACGTGAGGGGTACTAGGAGGCGCTGACAAGAATGGCCGAGCGGGTATACCCGCTCGGCCATTCTTGTCAGCGCCTCCTAGCTCCAATCTCTTAGAGGTCGATGAGACGGGCGGTGCCATGAAATCTAAGTTCTTTCATTGTTTCCACCTTTCTCGTTCTCCTCGTCAAAGTGGGGTTCAGAAACGCACCTCATTAAATGCTTCGCCAGCTCTACTCTCCGGCGTCTTTCAGGGGAGGCTAAGAAGTGCTTCTCAAACTGTTCTCTGTCGTGCGGAGGAAGCTTGCCCCGCACGTAGCAATCGATCAACTCTTCTTCGACAGCAAGAAGGTGTTCAAAAAATTTATCGTCGGCAAAAAACTGCTCTTCGATCTGAGTATGCTCTTGCCGGGACGCCTCTCCGAGCAGATACCGGATCACCAACTGGTCGTTGTCAGGATTTCGTTCCATGATTTATTCGTACATTGTAACTGATATTGGGCGCTCCGCGTTGCCTTTCCCTACAGGGCGAGTGCATTTACCCGTCAAAGATTTCACCCTAATTGTCCTCACTTCCTCTGCACCCGCTTCCCTCTAATCGGGTCATCCAACCCACAACATAAGTGGCCAAAAAATTCGAATAGTTTCTGCAATAGATGATTAACCCGTAATGCTTGTGTGCCAGTTCAGGAAATGAGCTAATACTAAATCATTCAACGTATGGGACCCGGTTGCCCGCAGCTTCTGTCTACCGGCACGTCCCACGAGCGACATTGAAAGCGCTGGCATCCGGCGCGATGACGGCCGGCTTTGAGCTGCCGCTCGGAGGCTCGGCTGGGCATCGGGCCGTGCGGGGCGTCATACCGCACCGATGCACGTTCAGTCTCTCCCCTTTTACGACCGGTCACAAAGCAGCTATGATACTTTCTTAAAATCTTGTAGTGTGCCTGGAGTAGAATTTCTCGTCGAAGTCAGCCCCTTCGCCTCTCTGCTTTCCGACTCGGACGGTGGTTGTTTATATGGGCAACATGGAAAGACCTCACAACAATCCTCTTAAAGAATCCGGCACCGCGTCCGGAAACCTTCTGCTCGAAGCCCTGCCCCGCGAGGAGTATGACCGTCTCTCCCCACATCTCGAATTTATCAGGCTCGCGCCGGGTAAGATCGTTTACAACGTCGGCGAGGTCGTCCGTTACGCCTATTTTCCCACAGGTGGGATGTTATCCTTACTCGCCACCACGGAAGCGGGCAGAATAATAGAAGTGGGTATGGTCGGCAACGAAGGGATGGCCGGGATGCCCGCCATCCTGAGAAACGGCGTGGCCCCCTATCAGGTTACGGTGCAGCTCGACTTTCATGGCTTCCGCATCAGCGGGGCTGTGCTCAGAGAAGCGTTCAGGCGGGGCGGGCGTCTTCAAGACCTGCTGCTGCGCTACGTGAACACACTCCTCGTTCAGATCACCCAGTCAGCCGCCTGCAACCGCTTTCACACCGTCGAGGAGCGGCTTTGCCGCTGGCTGCTGATCTGCCACGACCGCGTGCCGACGGACACGATCCATCTCACACAGGAATTCGTCTCCCACATGTTGGGCGTGCCGCGCAGCAGCGTCACGGCGGTCGCCAGTGTGCTTCAGGATAGGCAGGTCATCAGGTACAGCCGCGGCAAGATTACGGTCGTTGACCGGCAGCGCCTGAAGGCCGCCTCTTGCGAGTGCTATAACCTCGTCCGGAAAGAGTTCACGCAGTTCCTCAGCGCCTGAAGCCTGCAAAAATAATTACCCTATGTCGAGTTTCGACCGACAGACCCCTGTCACGTCGTTTAGTCTGTCCGCGCTCAACAAGGCTCTCGCCTCCGTCGCCTGATCACACTCACGGTGATCAGGCACCTGATGACGGAGAATCCGCCCCGTAGCGTCTGCCTGTTTGAACAGGGCAAGTCCCGTCATCCGCCCTCCGCGCAGGACTGTCGGCGTCAACCGCAGGACCGTCCGCAGCAGAGTTGACGTGTGTCGCGGGCCGGTGCGTGGTCTGCTCGCGGAGCGGGCTTCATATCTCATTTGCGTTTTAATCCCTTTAAAACAAGCGGGGCGGAGCAACTTCTCCCACCTGGCGTTTCCACCAGTCTAAAGTAAGTTTTCTTGTTCCTCATGCCTGAACTATACCGAAGGCGTTTGAGTGTACCGGAGGCAGAATCTGAGTACTCAAATGTGCTCGGTGCAAATGGGCGCCTAAGCAAGAAGAGGGAAAGAGCAGGAGCCATACCCATGCATGACGTCTCACCAACGAATCATCGGAGTATTAATAACGATCTACCTTCTCCAAAGAAAGCGTGGGTTCTGACCCGAGAAGCTTTCGACAAGTTGCTTATGTGTCTGGATCCTGACCGCGAACGCGCCGGTATCCGATACGAGAACGTCCGCCTCAAGGTGGTGAAATTCTTTGAGTGGCGTGGCTGCGAGTCTCCTGAGGACCATGCTGATGAAACGATCAACCGGGTCGCTCGGAGAATTAATGAAGGTGAGGTAATCAACAACCTTGAAAGCTACTTCCTGGGAGTTGCACGTATGGTTTTTCTGGAGCATGAGAAACGGCGTGCGAAAGAGCGAGCGGCGGTCACCCAGCTGCCCCAGACCTCACAACATTTAATAAGTGATGAGCCTTCCGACCTCCGGCTCGAATCTTTTAACAAATGCATGCGGGACCTTCCCGCCGAAACCCGAGAGCTGCTTATCGCCTACTACAACGTAGAAAAATGCACAAAGATCGAGGGGCGAAAGGAACTCGCTGACCGACTTGGCATACCGCTCAACGCACTGAGAATTAGAATTCACCGGATCAGGACGAAGCTTGAGCAGTGCATCGCTGCTTGCGGCAAACATGCAGTTATCTTCCTGGCTATTAAGCTGATTTACCTGCTGGAAAATAATCTTTACTAAGTAGGCTGCAAAAAGTCTTTGCACACGAAGGTACGCCCGTAGGGGTCAGGCCCGCTTCCGCCGCCGCCGCCCACCGAGCTAACCGGGAAACCCTTTGCGTAAGGTAATTGAGTAATGCCGACACCCTTCAGTAAACCGTCCCCCGCGAGAGGAGCGAGACGAAGCGCCGCGATCTTAGTCATAGCCTGTTTGCTCCTGTCGCCCCTCTCGGCCCTCGCCAAGAAGGGTGAGAAGAACTACAAGCAAGGTCTTCAGCACGAGGGGGCGCAGCAGTGGGAAAAGGCGGCCGAGGAGTTCTCGCTCGCCGTCGCGGCCGAGCCTTCCAACAGCGAGTACCAGCTCCACTACCGCCGCGCCGTCTTCAACGCCTCGCAGGCGTTCATGCAGCAGGGCGGCGCGCTCATGGAGAGGGGCGACTACCTCGGCGCCTACAACGCCTTCCGCCGCGCCTACGGCTACGACCCCTCGAACGAGCTTGCCGCTTCCATGATGAAGAAGGCATTCCGACTCCAGACGGACAAGGGCGAGCCTGTAGAGGCGCAGCGCCGGACGCCCGACGCTTTGAGACCCCAAACCGGGGCGCGCTTGCGTCAGACGGCTTACGAAGACCCGGCCAACGGGGCACGCCGTCATGACGAGACGCTCGCAGCCCCGCGCAGCGAGCAGCTTCAAGCCATCCAGTACAACGGCGACCTCGAAAAGTTCGTCCGCTACCTCGCGCGCCAGATACGGCTCAACGTCGTCTTCGACCGCGACTTCCCGCGGCGCGAGGTCTCAGTTGACCTCATCGACGTGACGGCCGCGCAGGCGCTCGACTACATCTTCCTCGCGCAGGGGCTCTTCTTCCAGAAGCTCTCGGCGCGCACCATCGTCGTCGCCGACCAGGCCAAGCGTCCGCAGTACCAGCAGCTCATGCTGCGCACCTTCTACCTCTACAACGTAGACCCGAACGACGCCAAGCAGTTGATACAGGCATCCATGCCGCCGCAGGCCGGGCGCCAGCCCGCCATCACAGTTAACAAGTCCACGAACTCCGTCACCGTCCGCGACACGCCCGAGAACGTCCGCCTCGTCGGCGAGCTGCTCCGCTCCATCGACAAGGAGCGCGCCGAGGTCGTAATGGACGTGAACATCTTCGAGGTCTCGCGCGAAGACCTCGTGCAGTTCGGCAACCAGATCGGCACCGGCGACACGCTCGCCAACCTCGGCGGCATCCAGAAGGGCCTGAGCGTCATCGGCGGCAGCCGGCAGGTTGTGACGCAGGCGCTCTCGGCCATCCCGACGGCGCTCGGCGCGGCCTTCATCGTCCCGCCCACGGCCCTGACGGCCTTGCAGCGCCGCGACAACACGCGCCTCGTCGCCTCGACGCAGGTGCACGCCTTCGACGGCGAGAAGTCCACGGCCCACATCGGCCAGCGCGTGCCCGTGCAGACCGCCTCGGTCACGCCCTACGGCTCCGTCTCGACCGGCGACGGCAACAACCCGCAGCAGGGCGCCACGCAGGGGCTGTTCGGCGGCAACGGCTACCCCGTCATCCAGTACGAGAAGACGGGACTCACCTTAGAGTTCACGCCGCAGGTCTTCCCCAACCTCGACGTGCAGGTCAAGATGTCCATCAAGTCGAACGACGTGACGAAGACGACCGGCGCGGCGGCGCTGACGCCGACCTTCACCGAGCGGAACATCGAGGGCACGGCGCGCATCCAGAACAACCGCACGATGATGATCGCCTCGGTCGCGCAGAACCAGCAGTCGCGCGGCCGCCAGGGATTGCCCGTGCTCGGGCTCGTCCCCATCCTCGGCCAAATGTTCACGGCGCCGCGGCGCGAGGACTCGCAGACCGACATCGTCATCGCCGTCACGCCGCACGTCATGCGCGCCTCGTCCGTGACCCCCGAGGACGAGAAGATGCGCCCCTCGGGCACTCAACAGACGCCGACCTCCGGCACGCTCGAAGCGATGCTCGAAGAAGTGTCGCGCGAGGAGCAGTTCGCCGCCGTCCGCGCCGTCCCCCGCAACACAGAAGTTGAGGTGACGGCGCCCGTCGAGTGGACGGAAGAACGCGACGAGGGAGGCGTGAGCTTCGTGCCGGCACCCAAGTCGCTCCTCCCCGCGGCCGGGGGGGCGGAGCCCGTCAGCCAGACTACAGCCGTCAAGGCGGTGTCCCTGCAAGCATCGGCCGCGGGCGGCGGCCCCGTCAGCGGCAACCTCTTCGAGCGCACGGCCGACCTGCCGGCGCAGCGCGTAAACCCCGGCCCCGGCTTCGTCACGTCTCCCGCCTCGTCTCGTAGCGCTGCCGGTGTGTCGCCGGCCGCCGATAAGGGAAGCGCCGCGCAACTCACTTACTTGCCGAAAGCTCAGGTAATGTACGTTGGCGAGAGGCGACGCGGAAGTCTGCTCTTGAAGACGGGCGTGCCGTTAGCCTCGGCCTCGTTCGCGCTCCGCTTCGACCCGAGAGTCGTACGCCTGCGCGTGGCCGAGCAGGCCGACGACCCGAGTGCGCCAGCCATCCAGCAGACGCTCGGTCCCGACGGGCTCTTAACAGTCACCGTCGCCTCGAAGGATGCGACCCTCCCGCTCGAAAATATGGCGTTGCTGCTGCTGGAAGTCGAAGCCATCGCGGAAGGCGTAAGCGACATCACCTTCGTCGGAGGTGCTTTAAACTTCACCGCGCCGGACGGCCGGAAGTTCGTCGGGAAGTCGGAGGACGCGCACATCTCCGTCAGGCGTTGAGGCCGTCGGCTTGCAGGTCAGCCGCGATAACAATAAATCGTAGCGCGAACCGTCAGCCCTGGCTCACCTTCGGCCAGCGGATTTAGGCGGCGAGCGTTTCCACCTGCCGGCCCCTACTATTTGCCCGGCGTTTGGTGCGGCGGGACGGCCCCCTACCGTTGGACACGACCCCCGCGGCCTTGAACCCGGTCCCGTCGATGACCTCACTCAGGCGGGCGACCGTCACCTTCCCGTCATCATACTCTATCCACGCCGTCCCCTTCTCGTAGCTAACCCGCGCGTCTTTCACGCCGTCAGTCTTCTTGAGGGTCTGCTCGACCGAGCGGGCGCACATCCCGGCTTTGATCCAGCCCGCGGCCTTCACCACCCACCCCGTCTCACTTAGCCTCGAAGCCGGTCGAGTTGATGGCCTGCCTGAGGCGGTCGACGTCCGTCTGCTTCGGGTCGTACTGGACGCGGGCGCTGCCGCGCGCGTAGCTGACGTCGGCCCCGCGCACTCCGGGCGTGCGTTCGAGCGCCGAGCGGATAGGTACTTCGCAGCTTGAGCAATCCATGCCGCCGACATCGATGGTGATGGTCTGGAGTTCGCCCCCCTGCCGCGTGCCCTGCTGTCCGCCCTCATCAGAGGCGGCCTCAGCCGCGGCCGAAGGCGGCGTTGTCTGCATCCTCGCCAAGGCGGCCGCGATGTGACCTACGAAGTAGGGCGACAGGGCTAAGACCAGCACCGCCGCCGAGGCAAACCACAGCGACGCCCGCCCGACCCGTCCGACCGCGCGCTCCCCGCCGGGACCGCAGGCCGCCTCGCGCCGGAAATAGACGCGATAGAAGCCGAAGGCCAGGAGCAGCGCGGCCGCGGCCAGCAGGTAGGGGCGCGCCGAATCGAAGGCCGCCGAGCCACCGAACGCCCCGAGCCCCAGCAGGACGAACAGCAGCGGCCCGACGCAGCATAGACTTGCCGCGATTGCCGCGACCAGAGCCCCGCCGATAGCTAAGCTCTCATTCTTCATCTCATCCTCCTGCGTGGGGCCGCTCGGTTGCCGGCGTCCTTGGC